>Ga0315281_10003216_pt1 | contig 24004 bp, 26 predicted proteins | sample YL17G07_0_MG_FD_204540 | JGI IMG/M metagenome (GOLD analysis project Ga0315281, IMG submission 204540) | Sediment microbial communities from Yellowstone Lake, YNP, Wyoming, USA - YL17G07_0 | ecosystem: Environmental > Aquatic > Freshwater > Lake > Sediment | place: USA: Wyoming | collected... | reverse complement strand
CGCCGGACCTCCCGGCCTCCCCGTGCCTCTGATTCCGCCCCCGCGATGGCCAGCCTCTCCTGGCCGCCCCGGCTTCGGGCGCGGCGGCTACCCGTGCCACCCCAGACGGCTGGAGACGATCTCGTACACGTCGCGCCGGTCTATCACGGCGAAGATCCAGATCTCCTTCCCCGCCGGCTTGAACACGATCCGCCAATCGCCGACGCGGAGTTTCCAGTAGCCTTTCAGCGTTCTCCGGAGAGGTTCCCCGCACCGCGCCGGACCCCCGCCGAGCCGGTGTGCGATCGCGCGGGCGAGCATGGCGCGCTGGCGCGCGTCAATACGCGGCAAGTCCTCGTCGCGCACCGCCGGGTGATACCTGAGACCCACCGGCCCGTTCATCGCGCGTGCCGGCCCCAGACCTCCTCGTGCGAGAGGGACTTCGAGCGGACGAAGGTCCTGGCGCGGCGGTCGGCGATCCTCGCGAGCGCGATATCCTCGTGGATCTCGATTGCCTCGCGGATGAGCTCGCGCGCCTTCAGGGAAAGGGACACGTCGTCGCGCCTGGCCAGCCTGCTCAGCGTGTCGAACAGCGGCCTTTCAAGCACCACGTTCACGCGGGGATGCTTTGTCGCCACGGAACCAGTGTATCAGAAGTGATGCACCAGCCGCCACCCTGACGCCGGATCGGCTCCGAACATCCCCGCGAGCCGGAAGAGCGTCGTGAGCGAATGGGGCCGCCCCGCTTCGAGCCTTGCGCCGAAGAACCGGCCCGCCGACCGGACGGACCAGCGTGGGCTCAGTGGGCGATGGTGACCATCCGGATCCCGGAGGGACGGTGAATGGGCTTGGAACGCTTCTCGATCGTCACCAGTTCGTCGGCGCCCAGCAGCAATGCCGCGGCGACATGAAGCGCGTCCCTGGCTCCAAGTCCGTACCTGCTCGCTTCTTCCATCGCGCGGCGCGCCAGTCGCCCGTCAAGCTCCGCCCACGCGTCAACCGCTTCGAAGAAGGCGTTGTAGAACTGAACCTCGTGCTCCTTGCGATGGTAGGTCGCTTTGGGCAGGACTTCGAGTTTCACGATGTCACTTGATGCAAACGATCGTTCAGGATCGTCCAGAATCCGGATCGCTCTGCGTTGCAGGGGATGGTCGCCTCGGGCAGCCGCGATGAGGACGCCCGAATCAACGAAGGTGAGTATCGCCAAGCCGTCAGCTACCCCACTGCCTTGACAGCTCGCGCCGTATCTCCTCCGCGCTCAGCATTCGTTCGCCCGACCGCACGATGCTCGCCCGCAACCGGAGGAGTTTCCTCCCGAGCGGGGTCCGCGCTTCCGGGTGTCCCCCGTTGGCAGGAACCGCGCCCTGCCGCCGGCGTGCCGGCCGCGGCAACGCCTCGACCGCTCCTTTCGCGATCACTTTGGCCATGGCATCCTCCTCGCCGTGACGGCGATCATGACCGGGCCGACTGGTTCAGATCGCCCGCCTTGGCTGTGCCCAATTATACAGGGCCCCCTCGCCCAGTGTCTTTGGCGAGCCGTCTCAGCAGAACGGCCGGCTCGGCGCCGAACATTCCCGCGAGCCGGAAGAGCGTCGTGAGCGAACGAGGCCGCCCCGCTTCGAGTTGCGTTCGGCGCGGACCGGTCCTCGATGACCGCTACGTTGGCTCCTGTTCCGTGAGATCCGGGCTGATCCGGACGCGCCCCGGTTCGACCACGACGAATCGTCCCGCAAGCCGGTCCCCGTGGTTCCTTACCAACCCGACGATGGTATCTCCCAGCATGGTCCTTGCCGAAGCAGGGAATCGCAACAGAACGACGCGGCGGGTCGCCTGACCTTCGGCGAACACGAGCCGTCCGAAGTCGCGGTCCTCAGTAAGCAGGATCACGCCGGCGCGCACGGCCCGCTTGAGAACGTCGGCATCCCCCGCACGGGGGGAGGTTTCCGAGATCGCCTCGACCGTGTGCCCAGCCTTTCGGAGGGCACGCACCACGGCGTGATCGCAACTCTCGTCGGCCAGGAAACGCACTGGTCAGCGCCGGACGCGGCGCCCGGCACCCGCCAGCAGGATGGTCTCCTCGTGAGCAACCGTGTCAGCGGCGTACCGGATTGCGGCCTGAATGTCCTCCCGCGAGAGCCGGGGATAGGCATCGAGCAGGTCGTGCACGGTCGCACCCTCGCTCAGCTTGCGAAGGATGAGGTCCACGGGAATCCTCGTTCCCCGGATGACCGGTTTGCCCAGCATCACCTTCGGGTTGGTTTCGATCCGATCCATCATCGTCATGACACGATCATCTTACCCCATCCGACTGGTTGCTGGTCAGGCTTCCGTCCGCCCCCGGCTCCTTCGCCCCGCCCGCGGACCAGGGGCGAGATTCCGCACGAGCACGGCCGGATCGGCTCCGAACATCCCCGCGAGCCGGAAGAGCGTCGTGAGCGAGTGGGGCCGCCCCGCTTCGAGTTGCTGGTAGTGACGGACCGAGGGGCTACGTCATGAACGTCCGGGTCATGGACGTGGAGTCGGGGCAGGTGGTCTACGCCAGCGAGGCGATCGGCAGGACGACCGAGGAGATCACGGGGAAGACGCGGGAGCTGGCCGACCGGGTCGCGAGGAACATGCGTTAGAGCGAGGGCCAACCCGCCGCGATCGAGTCCACGTCCAGGTCCGCAAGGCTCTCCAGCCGGACGAGAATCCCCTCGGGCGGGTCCGGCACCCGCGTGTACTCGTTCGGGATCCAGACGCACCGCATCCCGGCCGCGAGGGCGGACCTCACCCCGCGCGGCGAGTCCTCGACCGCCAGGCACTCGGTCACGGGAAGATCCAGTATCCTGGCCGCCGCCAGGTAGCTGTCGGGCGCGGGCTTCGCGCGCTCGTAGCTCTCGCGCGACGCGAGCTTGTGCACATAGGGCTTGAGCCCGGTCTTCTCGAGGATCGTCCGGGTCTCGGCCTCCGGCGTGTTCGTGACCAGGATCGTCGTGAACCGCGCCGCCACCCGTTTCGCCGCCTCGACCGCGTACGGCATGGGGCTGACGTCCCGCATCACCATCTCCCGGTACAGGGCTTTCGCCTCCGCGGTCAGGATCGCGGGGTCCTCCGTGATCCCCATCGCGGGGGCGGCGCCGACCGTGCGCTCCCCGCGAATGATCCACCGCAGGGCGTACTCCTCCATCGTGAGCGCGACGCCGCGCCTGGCGAAGACCAGGCGGTGCGCCTCGAAGTAGAACGGCTCCGTGTCCGCGAGGAGCCCGTCGAGGTCGAAACAGACCGCTTTCAGCTCAACCGCCATGATCTCCCATGGTATCCTGAACGCGATGCTTCCCGTCCTGCTCGCCGCACTGCTTGTCGCCGGCTGGTTCGCGTGGAAGCGCAACGCGCGGTTCGACCTCCTCGACTGGGCCCTGGTCGCGTACGCCACCGCGTGGCTCCTCGCCGGGCTGGCCGCCCCCTGGGACTTCCCCGCGGCCCTGCGGGAGACGCTGGGCCTCGTGGCCGGAGCGTTGCTGTGTCTGTGCCTCCGGTCGGCGGTCCCCGCCCAGAGCCGGGTCCGCGCCGGGATCGCGGCCGCCGCAGTCGTCGCCGGCGTTCTCGCCGTCGTCATCGCCTGCCCTCCCTCCCCGCCGGTGCCCCGGACCGGCCTCGCGGCCGCCTCCCGGCTGGCTTTCTCCCAGCAGAAGATCTTCGGGTGGGGGCCGGGGCAGTTCCGGATGTGGACACCCCGGTGGCTCGCGAAGGGCGCTCCCGACATCCACGCCGATCCCCCGAACCTGTACCTTCACCATCTCGCCGACGGCGGGGTCGTCGCGGCCGGGGCGCTCGCGTTTCTCGTCCTGACTGCACTCGCGGTGCTGTTGTCCCGCGCCCGCGGCCGTCGTGCGGACGCGGCTGCCCGAGTGGGACTCGGCGCGCTGGTCCTCTGGCTCCTCGGGGGCCTCGCGGCCAGCCCCCTGCTCCAACCCGGCCCCATGCTCGCCCTCTGGATCGCCCTCGGCTCCGCCGCCGCGAAGCGCCCCTAGCAGTTGCACCGTGAGCGGCATCGGCCTAGACTTGAAGACGAGATGAGAACCTATCGCCTCCCCGTGATCATCGAACGCGACGAGGACGGCTGGTACATCGGCACCGTCCCTGCCCTGAAGGGATGTCACACGCAGGCCCGGACCCTTCCCGGTCTCGAGAGGCGCCTCAAAGCCGCGGTCAGGCTGTGCCTCGCCGTGGAGCATCCCCGGCCCCCGCGGCATACGTTCATCGGAGTCCACCAACTCGAACTGACGGCGTGAGCAAGCTGGCCCTCATCACGCCGGCCCGGATGGCGCGCCTGCTCCAGCACCTCGGGTTCTCTCTCATTCGCCAGCAGGGCAGCCATGCCTACTTCCGGCATCCGGACGGGCGGGCAACCGTGGTCCCCATGCACCGGGGCGAGGATCTGCGCCGGGGTCTCATCCGCGCCATCCTTCGCGACGTTGAACTGCCGGTCGGCGAGTACGACCGACTGCGCCGGAAGGCCTAGGGCTTCACCAGACGCCGCCTGCCGCCGGCCCAATGCTCGCCTCTGGATCATGCTCGGCCTCGCCGTGCCAAGGCGGTAGCCCCCGCCGGGACCGGCATTGACCAAGAGGCATGGGATAATGACGGTCAGGAACATGCCGGTGATCAGCGTCAGACTCGGAGATAAAGAACTCAGGAGACTCGAGAGCGTCGCGAAGCAGGAGGACAAGGACCGATCCGCCGCGGCCCGCGAACTGCTCAACGACGGCTACAGGTTCAAACTCCTCGTGCGGTACCGGGAAGGCCGGACCTCCCTGGGCCAGCTTAGCGAGGGCATGGATCTCGCCGCCTCCGAAGTTCTGGACCTGCTCGCGGAGCTCGGCCTGCCATCCGCCCTCGCGTACGACGACTACCTCCAGGGATTCGCGAACCTGGACCGCTCGCGCCGGAAGCGGCGCTCCAAGCCGGCGTGACGCCGGTGACGCGGATGTTGGCGACCCTGGCGGCGCTCGCGGCCGTACCGGCCGCCGCGCTCACGGGAGCAGACACGGGGCGGGCGGACCGGGAATCGGCGCCGCGGCCGGGCCTCACGCTCCCCGCCCCGGCGGTGCTGGCTCCCTCCTCGCAGTCGCTCGCCGTCGGGGCGGCATTCCGCGGCAACTACCCGTCGCTCGGGGTCTCCTTCGGCCAGGGGATGAACGGCGGGCTCGAGCTCGCGGGCGCCGGGGAGTTCCGGCACGCGCGCGTGGACTGGCCAGGGTCGGGCGGCCGCTACGACGCCGACGAGTTCCAGGCCGCCCTGCGCTGGGGCACCGCCGTATCCGGCCCGGTCCGGGGCGGCGTCATGCTCGGCGCCGGGTTCACGAGCGGCTACGCGCGGACGAGGTTCGACGACGGCCGGTACGCGCTGGACCGGAGCCGGACCCGGTGGGCCGAGGTCGTGGCCGGGACGAGCGTGGCCGCGGGCTTGCGGGCGACGGTCGCCGAGCGGTACCTGCACGACGTGGAGTCCCGGACGGACACCCACGCCACCGTCTTCGGGACCGAGTCGCCCGCCCTGGGCGGGGCGTCCATCCTCGGCGAAATCGGGGTCTTCATCAAGAACCCGCTGAGGTGGAAGGTGCCCTGGGCGGCGGGCATGCGGCTCCCGGCGGGCGAGCAGGGCTTCTACATCTTCGTCTCCAACACGCTCGGGCTCCCCGTGCCCGACGCCCTGGCGGGAACGGGGAACGTCAACTGGCACTGCCGGCTCTCGCTCTCGATGTGAGGCCAAGGCATATAATGACCACCTAGGAGGACGAAGGGTGCCACTGCAGGCCGACATCGAGAAGTCCCTGCGCGAGCGCAAGCTCGTGACCGAGGAACAGCTCCTGATCGCCAAGCGCGAGCAGGAGCATCGCTCCGCCCTCATCGACGAGATCCTCGTGGACCTCGGCTACCTGAAGGAGGAGGACGCGCTCAAGGTCCGCGCCGAGCACCTGAACGTGCCGTTCATGCACGCCGACCAGGTCATGCCCGAACCCCGGCTGATCACGATGCTCCCCGAGGACTTCGCCCAGCAGAGGGCCGTGATGCCCGTCTCGATCGAGGACGGGAAGATGACGGTCGCGATGGCGACGCCCGAGGACTTCCTCCTGCAGGAGGAGGCCCAGCGGTACGTCCGGATGCCCGTCAAGCCGGTCCTGGCCTCGCGCGGCGCGATCCGGAAGACGCTCGCCGAGTACCACGAGTACTGGCGCGAGCAGATGATCCAGCGCCTGCTCGAGGGGGTCACGGACCAGGGCATCCAGCTCACGCGCAAGCTCGGGCTCGACATCGAGAGCATCGAGGACCTGCTCGAGCAGGCGCCCGCCGTCAAGGCCATCAACGGGATCATCCTCCAGGCCCTCCAGCGCCGCGCCTCCGACATCCACATGGAGATGGGCAAGACCCACATGGCGGTCCGGTACCGCGTGGACGGGATCCTGAAGGAGTTCCAGCGGATCCCCCAGAGCCTTGCCCCCGCCGTCATCTCCCGGATCAAGATCATGTGCAAGCTCGATATCACCGAGAAGCGCCTGCCGCAGGACGGCTCATTCCACATCTTCGTCGAGGGGCGCGAGATCGACTTCCGCGTGGGCGTGAACCCGGCGTATTTCGGGGAGAAAGTCGTCATGCGGATCCTGGACAAGAGCGCCGTCGTCCTGGAGCTCAACATGCTCGGGTTCGCCCAGAACGACCTCGCGATCCTGCGCAAGCACGTCTCCCGACCGCACGGCATCGTCATCCTCACGGGTCCCACGGGATCCGGCAAGAGCACGACACTCTACAGCGTGGTGGCCTCGCTTAACTACGCCGAGAAGAACATCGTCACGGTCGAGGACCCGATCGAGTACCAGATCGACGGCGTCACCCAGCACCAGGTGAACCCCGAGATCGAGCTGACCTTCGCCGCGGTCCTGCGGTCGATCATGCGCCAGGACCCGGACATCATCATGGTGGGCGAGATTCGGGACCTGGAGACGGCCCAGATCGCGATCCGGGCGTCCCTGACCGGCCACCTCGTCTTCTCGACCCTGCACACGAACGACGCGCCGTCCGCGGTCTCCCGCCTCCTCGACCTCGGGGCCGACCCGGCCCTGATCGCCAGCTCGTTGCGGTGCGTGGTGGCCCAGCGGCTCGTGCGCACGATCTGCCCGAGGTGCCGGAAGGAGGCTCCTCCGGCGACCACCGAGATCCCGGGGCTCACGCCGGACCTCAAGGGGCACCCGCTGCGGAACTGGATCGGCGCCGGGTGCCGGTACTGCAACAACACCGGCTACCGGGGCCGCAGCGTCATCGCCGAGATCTGCGAGATCAACGACGAGATCCGGGATATGATCACCGAGCGGCGTCCGGCCCCGATCATCCGGGCCGCGGCGCGCCGGGCCGGCATGATCTCGCTCTACGAGGACGGCCTCCACAAACTCGCCGGCGGCATCACGACCATCGAGGAAATCCTGCAACACGCGGACTTCTAGGCGGGACCTCGAGATGCCGGCGGACGCCGGAAGTCCCGGGTCTGCCTCGCACCGCGGGCCTGGACATCTGATCGTTCGAGTGGCCCGGCTGTTGTCCAGTCAATGGATGCTCGGCAGTCTTATTGTCTTCTGCCTGTCCATGTTCTGGTGGACGGACTACTTCCCGTCGCAGGACGGTCCCATCCACGCATACAACTCCTACCTCATCGCCCATCTCGGCAGTCCCGCATACGCCCACTTGCGCGCGTATTTCGAGATCGGGAGTCTCCAATCGCCGTACTGGGTCGCGCACCTGCTTCTCGCGGCCCCGATGCGGGCCTGCTCTCCATGGGTGGCGGAACGCCTGTTCCTGTCGATGTACCTGATGCTGACGGTCGGTTCGTTGGCCTACTACGGGCGGTCGAAGGGGACTCCTTCGCGGGCAGCCGCTTTCCTCGCGCTCCCCCTGTGTTTTCATCACCTGCTCCACATGGGCTATTGGAGCTTCTCAATCGGAATCCCCGTGTTCTTCTTCACCCTTGGGATGTGGCTACGGGCTCTGCCGGCGCCCCGACCCCTCCAGTATCTGGCGCTCTCGATGATGCTGTTGTTCTGCTTCTACTGTCACCTCGTTGTCGCAGCCCTCCTCGCCGCCGCCGTCGTTGTCGTCTCGGTGCTCGCCTGGGGGTGTCGCCCAAGGCGATTCCTCCCGCTCTTCCTTGCTCTTTCGCCTCTGTGCGTTCTTTCGATCGCGTTCTTCGCTCCTCACAACGTCGGTCTCGGGCATCGGTGGAGCACTTTTAACCTGGCGTGGTATCTTCTTCGATTCGACGTGCTTAACAGCTTCAGCCCGAAGGAATCCTGGTTCGCGATTCCCCTCGCCGTCGTCTTCTGGTCCCTGCTCCTCATGGCGGTTATCGAACGGTTGGAGGGATGCACGGGCGGAAGGGTCGCCGAGGCATCGGGACGCGTCAGGTTGTGGCCGCGGACGTCCCGGACTTTCGTCCGATATTGCGCGAACGTGAGCCCCCACGTTTGGGTGGGCCTGTTCACGCTTGCCGTGTACTGGGCCGTTCCTGACTCGCTGCACACGCTGGCAGGATCAGCATCTGTGGGTTCCGCATTCTCCCAGCGTCTTGCGATCTTCCCGCTTCTTGCATTCCTCCCCCTGCTCCGGCTTCCCCGCAATCCGCGCTGGGCGGCAGTATTCCTGAGCACTGCCGTGCTCGCCAGCGCGGCGAAGCTTGCCTCGACCATGGCTCGGTACCAGGAGCAGAGCAGAGTCATCGCTCGATACGCATCCGCGGTTCCCCTCATCTCCCCGAAGTCCCGGGTACTCGTGCTGAATGCGGGGCAAGAGGGATCATCCTGGCGGATCCAGGTTCTCAGGCATGCCGGTTCCTACTACTCGCTGCGCTCGGGAAGCGTCGATCTTGGGAACACATTCGCCGACATCCCCCTCTATCCGGTAAGATTCCGTTCCTCGAAGGGACGGACGCGTCCCAACCCGGCCCTGATCGAAGGCGAGATAGACCGCCTGGACTTCTCGGCTTTTGCTGAGCAGCTCGACTACGTCGTCGGATGGCAATGGCCCGCCGCATCGCCTTTGCCCCGCCGGCTCCGTCGCTGGTTCGTGAAGATCCATGACAGCGATGGCCTCGTGGTCTGGCGGAAGACAGGGATGCGCTGACGGTCATGGAGCGGATGACATGAACGCACCGCGCACGCGCCGCTTCGCGGTCGCCGCCGTGGCGGCCTGGACCGCCCTCGTCCTCGCGAACTACGTCGCGCGGGCCGTGATCCCGAACGCCCGGCCGTGGGCCGACCCCGCGCCGTGGCCGCCCGGCGGACCGGGCGGGGTGCAAGTCCTGCTCGCCCACGCGCGCGCCCTGGCCGCGGCGGTCCTGCTCGTGCTCGCGGGCGCGGGCGCCGGCCGGCCGCTCCTGGCCTGGTTCGGGTGGCGCCCGCATGCCGGGGCCGCGCTCGCCCGCCGGTTGCTCGCGGTGGTCGCGGGCCTCGGGCTGGCCGGACAGGGCCTCCTCGGGCTGGGCTACCTCGGGCTGTTGCGGCTCCCGGTCATGGCCGTCCTCCTCGCGACGGGAGGCGCGATCGCGCTGGCGCGCCGCGCATTCGCTCCGGCTGGAGCGCCGGCGGCGTCCCGCAATCCCGCCGGCATGCATCCCCTCGTCCGCCGCGTGCTCGCGGCCGCGGCCGCGGCGGCTCTCGCCGGAGCGCTCCTGGGCGCGCTCGCGGCCGAGTCCGACCCCGATTCCCTCAAGTGCCACCTCGCCAAGGCGGACCGGTACGTCCGGGACGGCCGGCTCACCTCCCAGCCGGACGCCTTCGACCGCTACCCCTCCCTCTGGGAGGCGCTGCTTGCCCCGCCCCTCGCGCTCGCGGGGGAGCCCGCCGCGAAATGCCTGAACCCCCTCGTCGTCGCGCTGGGCGGGGCGCTCCTGTGGGCCACGCTCGCTCTCGAGAGCCCGCTGGGCGGCGCGCTGGCGGCCGCGCTCTGGGTGACCGCGTACGACGCCGCGCGCCTCTCCGCCACTTCCAAGAATGACCTCCTGGTCGCGGTCTTCATCCTGGCCGGGTTCGTCGCGCCGCGGCTCGGGGGCGGCGGTCGGCGTGGAGCCGCCGCCGCGGGATTCCTCATGGGCTGTGCCGTCGCGACCAAGCTCCCGGCAGGCACGGGGATGGCAGTGACCGCCGCGATCGTGGCAGCGGGTCCGCGGTACGGCACGCGCGGCGGCGCACGGGCCGCTGCGCGTTTGGCCGCCCTGGTCCTGGGCGCCGCGGCAGCCACGGCCCCATGGCTCCTCCGGGGCTGGCTCGTTACCGGCACTCCCCTCTACCCGTTCGCGATGAGCGCGTCCGGCACCGCGTTCGCGCCCGGCTCGGGCTCCGCTATCGTGTTCGCCGACGAGGCCCGGCGCTACGTCGCCGGTGCCTACGACACGCTCCTCGAGAAGCTCCGGGCCCCCTGGTCGGTCGCGATGACCGAACGCCAGATGCTCCTCCCGATCCTCGCACTCCCCGCATGCCTGCTCTCGCTCGTCCGCCGGGGGAGGGCGGCTCCATGGGCCGCTGGAGGGCTCGGTATCCTGGCCCTGTGGACGCTCACGTCCCCGATGCCGCGGTTCCTCGTGCAGGCATTGCCCCTGTTCTGCGGCGCCGCCGAGCTCGCGATTGCGGACGCGCGGCTCGGGCGCCGGACGCGAGCGGCCGGCCTCGCGGTCGCGGTGGCCGTGACCGGCCTCGAGGCAGCCCGCGGCTGGCTTGATATCTGGACCGACCGCCCGGCCCGGGCCGGCGTCGCCATCGGTCTGGTCGACTCAGCCGCCTACCGCCTGGACCGGCTCAAGAGCTTCGCCGGGGCGACCGAATGGGCGAACGCGCACCTCCCGGCCCGCGCCCGAGTCGTCCTGTTCGGGAACCTGCGCGTCCATCCGCTCGACCGTCGCGCGGTGTGGCGCGTCGAGTGGGAGCCTTTCCAGCTTCTCGACCTGGCCGCCGCCTCCCGGGGGCCCCGCGATCTCGACCGCAAGGTGCGCCAGCTGGGGATCACGCACCTTCTCTACGACCGGATCACGGCAGTGAATCGTGGCGCCCAGCTCGACTTCCTGACGCCCGCGGACCGGACACTGCCCGTGTGGGCCGCCTGGTGGCGCAACCGCGCGGTGCTGGTCCACGAGTCCCCGGCCATCGACTTGTGGCACGGCGCCTTCTTCATCTACGCCCTGGGCACTTCCCCCCGCGCGCCGGACGGGGCGGGCGCGACCCTCGTGTTGCCGGGAATCGAGGGGTGGCTCTTCCGGGCCGAGAAACTGCGGCGCGCCGGCCGCGGCTCCGCGGCGCGAGCCGTGTTCGACCGGATCGGGGCCGCGGCCGGGGACTTCGGGATCGTGCAACAGGCCAAGGTGGCGATATTCGAGGCCGACCTCGCGCGCGACGAGGCACGGCGGATCCTCGAGAGCGTCGAGGCCCGCGGCCTCCGATCCGTCTGGCTCCTGACAACGCTCGCCCGCTGGGCCGACGAGGCGGGCGACCACGCCAAGGCGCGCGCCTGGCGGGGGAAGGCCGAAGCGCTGACGTGGAAACTCCTGACACCGCGATGACCTTCCCGGGGCTCGGCCGGGCCGTTCACGGCGTATTGCGGACCTCGATCCTCGCCTGCGCGATGACCGTCCTCCTCGTCTACCTCATCCGTGCCGTCCTCCCGAACGTGCCGCCGGCTGCCCGACCGGACCCCTTTCCCGGCGACGGGCCCGCCGGCCTCCCGGTCCTGCTCGCGCACGCGCGCGCCGCGTTTGCCGCCGGCCTCGTCCTCATCGCGGCCCTCGGCGCCGGGGAACCCGCGCTGGCGTGGCTCCTGGGCCGGCGCGGCGACAGGACGCTGGGATGCACCGCGGGACTCGGGCTGCTCGGCACGGCCCTGCTCGGACTCGGATTCGCGGGCCTCCTGCGGACAGGCGTGTTGGCGTCCATCCTGGCCCTTCCCGGCCTCGCTGGGGCCGCAGGCTGGCGGGCCGGCGCGGGCAGGTCGTCCCACGCCGGCCGGCCCGTCCCGGTCCAGGCCGTTGCCGCCCTCGTCCTTGCGGCGGTCGCAGTCGCAGGGCTCCTCCTCTCCTCGCTCGCGCCCGAAACCGACATGGACTCGCTCAAGTACCACCTCGCCGGGCCCGCCGGGTGGGCGCGCGACGGCCGGCTGGCCGGGGGACTCGCGCTCTTCGACCGGTTCCCGTCCTTGTGGGAAGCCCTCCTGGTCCCCGCACTCGCGTTCGGCGGGGAGCCGGCCGCCAAGATGCTCGCCCCGGCGGTGGCCATCCTCGGCGGCCTCCTCCTCCTCGCGGCCGTCGGACGGCGCTCGCCCCTCGGGGGCGCGCTCGCGGCGGGGCTGTGGCTCACGGGCTACGACGTCGGCCGGCTTGCCGTCACGGCGAAGAACGACCTGCTCGTGAGCCTGTTCTCCCTGGCGGCCTTCGCCGTGCTCGTCGGGATCCGTGGCCGCCGCGGGAGCGCCTCCGCCGGGATCTTCCTCGGGTTCGCGTGCCTCGTGAAGCCGACCGCGCTCCTCTCCGTCGCCGCGATCGGGGGACTCGCCGCCCTCGGAACCGGGGGGCGTCGCGGTCGATCGGGCCGTGTCCTCGTCCTCCTGGCCGCCGCGGTCGCGGCCGCATCGCCCTGGCTCCTGCGCAACTGGATGGACACCGGCAACCCCGCGTACCCGTTCGGCTCCGGCCTCTTCGGTGCGGGACCATCCCCGGCCACAGCCCTGCTCCTCCACGAGGAGACGCATGGGTATACCGCCGGGCGCTACGCCACCGTATGGGAGAAACTCGCCGCCCCGTGGACGCTCATCGTCGCCGAGCGGCACATGCTCCTGCCGGCGCTCCTGCTTCCTGCCTGCCTCGTCGCGCTGGGCTGTCCGGGCTCCGCCCGCCCCTGGGCCGCCGCGGGTATCGTGGTGACCGCCCTCTGGACGCTCGGGCCTCCCCAGCTCCGGTTCCTCGTCCAGGGCCTCCCCTTCCTCTGCGGCGCGGCCGAACTCGTGCTTGCCGCCGCGTGGAGCCGTCCGGCCGTTCGCCGCGCGGGCCTCGCGGTCGCGCTCGCCGCGACCGGTCTCGAATGCGCCCGCGGCTGGCTCGACCAGTGGGCTGACCGGCCCGCCCGCGTCCGCGTCGCCCTCGGCCTGGCCTCGCCCGGTGCGTACCGGACCGCGCGGCTGACGACGTTCGCGGAAGCCACAACCCGCGCCAACGCGATCCTGCCGCTCCGCGCGCGGGTCTTCGTGTACGGCGACGTCCGAGTCTGGCCGCTCGAGCGGAGAGCGCTCCTGCGCACCGAGTACGAGTCATTCCTCCCGCTCGACCTCGCGGCCGCGTCGGGAACCGATGCCCGGCTCAAGGTCCGGATGCGCCAGTTCGGGAGCACGCACCTCCTCTACGACCGCAACCGCGCGGTCGGCCGGGGGGAACAGCTCGAGCTTCTCCTGCCGCCGGACCGCGCGCTCGTGCGATGGGCGCGCTGGTGGCGCGCGCACGCCCGCCTGGCGTGGGAATCCCCCGCCGTCGACCCCGTCCAGGGCGGTTACTCGCTCTGGGCGCTCGACGGATCTCCCGGCGCGCCGGCGCCACCCTCCCTCGACCTTCCCGGCGTCGAGGGCTGGCTCTTCCGGGCGCAACGGCTCCGGCAGGCCGGCCGTACCGCCGAGGCGCGCGCCGTCTTCGCGGCCGTGAACGCCGCTGCCGGCGACGTCGCGTTCGTGCAGCAGGCTGGAGTCGCGATCTTCGGGGCCGACCTCCCTCCAGCTGAGGTCCGCCGGACCCTCAAGGCCGTCGAGGCCCGGGGCTTGAGGTCGGTCTGGCTCCTGACGACGCTCGCGCGCCTGGCCGCTGACTCCGGCGATGAAGCCGAGGCACGGGATTATTCCCGGAAGGCCGACGCGCTAGTATGGAAGCGATGAACCCCCGGCGGACGTCTGTGCCCCGGCTCGCGCTCGCGTCCGTCATTCCCGCGCTCGCCTGGGTCGCGACGGCCGCGGACGCGGGCGTGGTAACCATCCAGCCGCTGAAAGTCCCGCGCGTCTCGGCCGCCGTCAAGGTGCGCCCCGGCGCGTTCAACGCGGCGGGCAACATCGTCGTCGGCTACACGGGGGACGCGCAGGGCAACGACGTGCTCCTGGAGCTCGACCCCCAGGGGGCCACGGTTTGGGAGTGCCGGCTGCGGCCGGGCGGGACGCTCGCCGCGTTCGCGCGCGCGGCGACCGGCACGACGCTGGTGGCGCAGTGGCTGTCCGGCCAGTTCAGCCGCGTGATCGCCGTGGACCCGGAGGGAAGAGCGCGAAGCGGATTCCAGCTCGTGGCGGACGGCGCCGCGCCTCCCCGCCCCTCGTCCCTGCACTCTCTGCCCGGCGGCGGGGCGCTCGTGTCGGGGGACGGCTGGGCGGTCGAACTCTCGAAGGCCTGGCGCGTGGCGCGCGAGATGCGCCACCGGTCGCTCCTGTCGGCCGCCCCGGTCGCCGACGGAGCCCGCTGGCTTTGCGCCTTCCGCGATCCGCCGCGGTTCGCCGCGTACGATCCCGCCACGCATTCGCTCGCGCCTATCTCCATCGACGCCCTCTGCCACGTCTGGGAAGCGGCGCGCGCGGAGGAGGCCGCGCCGGGCCGGTGGAGATTCTACGGATGCTTCTGCCTGCCCCAGCCGGCCCCGGAGGGCGCCCCGGTCCCGCGCAAGACCCTCGAGGTCGTGGAAACGGACGCGGAGGGGAAGTATCTGTGGGGCTGGGGGTCAGTCCGGGCCTCGCGCATCGAGGAGTCCGGCGCCCAGCGTTGCGCAACCTGGACGCGCGCTGTCGCTCACCTGCCGGAGGGCCGGATGATCGTGCTCGACGGCTACCCCGCCGACTGCCGCGTCGCCGTGCTCAATGTCGACGGAGAGCTCGTCCGCGTGCTCTTCGCCCCCCCGGGCTCCGGGGCGACGGGCGGGGACCGCGGCACCTCCGGCGAGCGGTCGTGCGGGATCGTGAACCTCCGGCTTTTGGAAGCTCCAGCCCCCCGTTAGGATTACTCCCGGATTGCGTCCAGCCAGTAGATGACCGCGTCCTCGCCGTCGGAGTAGTGGCGGGGGTGGGAACCCGCCGCCGTGAACCCGAGGGATTCGTAGAGCCGGCGGGCGGGGCCGTGGCCCAGGCGGACCTCGAGGGTCGCGCGGCGACAGCCGCGCTCCGCCGCGCGGCCGAGCACCCCCCGCACGAGCTCCCGCGCGATGCCCCTGCGCCGGAAAGCGGGCGCGACCGCGAGGTTGAGAAGGTGGAAATCCGCGCCCCCGGCCCACCCCCCGGCGTACCCGCCCAACTCACCGTCCACGTCCGCCACGAGCCAGATCGCCTGCGGGTTGATGAGCTCGCCTTCGAAGGCCGCGCGGCTCCACGGATCCTGACCGGCGAAGACCTCCCCCTCGACCCCGAGCACGGCCTCGAGGTGGGCGTGTACGAACGGGATCAGGTTCACCCTCAGGCCCGAGCGCGGAACCGCAGGTTCCGCGAAGGCGCGCTCCCGCGCGCCCCGGCAGCCAGCCTTTTCTCGACCGCTTCGGGCCGCCGCAGGTAGAGGGGCACGAGCCGGTCGGGATCGTCCCTTCTCCCCGCCGCGAGCCGCAAGAGCCCCAGTGCCGCCACCACGGCCGCCCGCGGCGGATCGGTCACCGGCAGCGCCCCCGCGGGGACGATCGCGGGCAGCCGGCCGGGTTCCAGGACCCACGGGCCCCGGGCCTTCCGCACGCCGCGGGGGCCCCGCCGGTAAACCGCGGCGTACACCTCCCCCCGCCGGGCGTCGAGCGTCGGCACGAAGTCGCCGGCGGCGGAACCCCCCGCGGACGCTACGGCGGCCTGAGCCGCCATCGCCTCCAGGGTCGGGACGCCGGCCAGCGGGATCCGGCCGAACTTCGCCAGAACCTTCGCAACGGCAACCCCGACGCGAAGCCCGGTGAACGAGCCCGGGCCGATCGAAACCGCGATCCCGTCGAGATCCCGGACCCCCAATCGCGCCGCCCGCAGGACGGCGTCGAGCAGGCCGTACACGATGTCGGAGTGCCGGGCGAACTCGCTCGTCCCCGACCGCTCCACGACGGCACCCCGGCCGATGGCGTCGAAAGCCGAGCCAGGACGCCCCGAAATGGAGAGGACCGCGACCCGGCACGCGGGACTCGAAGTTTCGAGGCCCAGGACGAGGACGGCCTGGGGGGACCGGGCCGTCACGGCCGCACCCGGATGCGCCGCCGGGTTTCCCCCGCGGGCGAGATCCGCACCGCGATCGCGCCCCGGGGGGCGAACCCCGGATCACGGTCCGCCCATTCCACGAAGACGATGTGGCGGCCGTCCAGGTAATCGAGGAGGCCGCGCTCCTCCGCCCGGACGCGCAGCCGGTAGAAGTCGAGATGGACGATGGGAATCCGGCGGCGGCCCTCATATTCCCGCGCGAGGACGAACGTGGGCGATTGCGCCGGGCGTTTCGCCCCCAGAGCGCGCATCGCGCCCCGGACGAAGGCGGTCTTCCCGGCGCCGAGCGGGCCGATCAGGCAGACGCAGTCGCCGGGGACCAGTTTCCGCGCGAGCCGCGCGCCGGCCGCCTCGGTCCCGCGGACCGATGCCGTCACGGTGCAGGCGGCCACGTCAGGAAGCGGGGGCGCCCCTGGTGCCCAGCCGGCCGCTGACGAGTTCCCGGACCGTCTGCGCCGTGGGAAGCGTGAGCGCCTCCCCCGCGATGGCCCGGGCTTCCGCGTAGGAAGTGGAGCGGACGAGCCGCTTGGTCTCGGTCAGGGAGACGGGACTCACGGACAGGGCGTCCACGCCGAGCCCGATCAGGAGGGCCCCCGCGAGCGGGTCGGCCGCGATCTCGCCGCAGACCGTGACATTGATCTTCGACGCGTGCGCCATGTCGATGATCATCCGGACCAGCCGCAGGATCGCGGGGTGCAGGGGCTGGTAGAGGTAGCTCGCGCTGATGTTCCCCCGGTCCACGGCGATCGAGTACTGGATGAGGTCGTTGGATCCCACCGAGAAGAACCTGGCCTCCCGCGCGAGCAGGTCGGACATCAGCGCGGCGGCGGGCGTCTCGATCATGGCCCCGATCGGGATCTTCTCGTCGAACTTCGCCTTCTCGCTCCGGAGCTCCACCATCGCCTCCTCGACCGCGGTGCGCGCCAGCCGGAACTCCTCGACCGACGAGATGAGCGGGAACATGATCTCGACCTTCCCGTACTCGCTGGCGCGCAGGATCGCGCGCAGCTGGGACCGGAAGAGCTCGCGGTGCGCGAGCGAGAGGCGGATCCCGCGAAGGCCCAGGAACGGGTTCATCTCCCTGGCCTCCCCCGCGGACTTCAGGAACTTGTCGCCCCCGACGTCGAGGGTGCGGATCACGACGGGCCGCGGCGCCATCTGCTGGACGACCTTGCGGTACCACTGGAACTGCTCTTGCTCGTCGGGAATCGTGTCCCGGTTCAGGAACAGGAACTCGGTTCGGAACAGCCCGATGCCCTCGGCTCCGCCGTGGAGCGCCGCCGGGACCTCGACGGGCAGCTCGAGGTTCGCCAGGAGACCCACGGCCCGGCCGTCGGTGGTCTCGGTCTTGAGGGAGGTCATCTTGCGCAGGTCCTTGCGCCGCTGGACCGACACCCGCTGCTGACGCCGGTACAGCTCAAGCGTCTCCTCGTCGGGATCCAGGATCAGCACGCCCTCGGCGCCGTCCAGGATCACGAGCCCCTCGCCGACCGCGACGTCCCGGAGCCCCGCCACCCCCACGAGGGCCGGGATCTCGAGGGCCTGCGCGATGATCGCCGTGTGCGAGGTCCGGCTTCCGGTCAGGGTCGCGAATCCCACGACCTTGTCGCGCGGGATGTCCGCGGTCTCGGACGGCGTGAGGTCGTCCGCGATCACGATCACGGGCTCCTTGAGCTGGCGCAGGCTGCGCTTCTCGCCGCCCGCCAGGTACTTGAGGACCTGCCAGCCCACGTCCTCGACGTCGTTCGTCCGCTCCCGCAGGTAGGCGTCGCCGACGGACGCCACCAGCGCGGCGAATTTCTGCATGGTCTGGTAGAAGGCCCAGTTGATGTTCACGTGCTCCCGCCGGGTCTGCTCGATGGGGGCGTCCACGAACAGCGGGTCCTTGAGGATCATGAGGTGCGCGTCCAGGATCGCCCCGTGGCCGCGCCCCACGCGGCGCACGAGCTTGTCCTTCGTCCGGCGGATCCCGTCCGCCGTCCGCGCCACCGCCTCCTTGAATTGCTTGACGTCGCGCTCGACCTCGGCGTCGGAAAGCGACCGTCGCAGGGGGCAGGCGACGCCCTCGCGCTCGAGGAGGAACGGCCGCGCGATCGCGACGCCCGACGCCACGGGAATCCCCTTCAGGATCTTCATCAAGTTCATTGTAGGCGGTTACCTGGGCCGGTAGTAGCTCGAGCGCGCCCCGTTCGGCCAGGCCACCTCCAGCGTCCTGAGCCTGATGCGGAACTTGACGACGACGGGCTCGGCCGTCTTCCCGCCGGCGACCGGCGTCTTCGCCGCGGGTTTGCCGCCGGACTTCCGGCTCGTCGGGCTCGTCTTGCCCGCCGGGGGCTTCGGCAACGCGACCTTCACCGTCACCCGCATCGTCCTCGCCCCTAGAATCTCCCACCGGCCGTCGAAGGTGCCCTGGGAAGTCACCGTACGGAGGGTCCCGTCCTCCCGGAACTCGACCGTTTCCATACCGGGAGTCATGACCCACGTGCCGACCAGGAGCCAGCGGGAGACCCGGACGCAGGAAGCGAGGGAAAGGACGACGAGCGCGAGCGCGGGAAGCAGGTGCTGCGGCAGGCGGGCCGATCGCGCGGAAGAGGCCGTCACGACATGCTACTCCGGCTCCCCAAACCTTCCTTCCGCGAATTTCGCGAGCGCATTTAGCGCCTCCTCGGCATCCTTGCCCTCGGTCTGGAGCGCGACCTTCTCCCCCTTGGGCATTCCGAGCGCGAGCACGGAGAGGATGGATTTCCCGTTGGCGCGCTGTCCGTCCTTGCTGACCCAGACCCGGCATTGGTACTTCTCGGCAAGTTGCACGAAAGCCGCGGCTGCACGCAGGTGCAGACCCAGTTTGTTCACGATCTCCACATCCCTGGTGGGCATGCCCAAGAGTCCTCCGCTACGACTCTACCACCACCTCCACCGCGAACCCAAACCGATCGGTCGCTCCGGGGGCCAGATCCACGGCCCGCAGGAAGAACAGGGCCGTCGATTGGTAGGTTCGCTCGAACCCCCCCTCCGAGAGCGAAACCGTCCACACCGGATGCCGCCAGACGCGCACGGGCGCGGGGAACCGGAACCGAACGCGAACGCGCTGCCAGCCGTCCACGGCCTCGACCACGGAAGCGGTTTCCTCGCCTTCCGAGGCAGCGCGGGGGTCCGAGGGCTTGCGGCCGTCAAACAGGACAAAGCGATCTCCGGCGTCCCCGGCCAGGAGCCCGACGTTCCACTCGATCGCGAGGATGGCTCGCAAGGCCGAGCCATCCTTCCGGGTCAACGAGTATCCGGCCCGGACCGCGGCCGAATCCTTCTCCATTTCAAAGGTCTTCTCGACTTCGAGGGTCCCGTTCATGGCCGGCGCGGCGCCCCGGAGCACGACGCGTCCCGCCGGCCCAACCGGGTCCCCCTGCACCCGGACGTACGGCAGGCGCACGAGATCGGCGGCCCAACCCGCGTTGCCGTCGCGGAACGCCTCGCGCGCCGTATCCTCCGCAAGGAGATGGTCCTGGAACGCTCCGCGCCGCCGCGCGGAGTCGTATTTCAGGTAGTTCTCGAGACCCGGCTCCTTGACCCGGACTAGCTCGTGAATGCTCTTGGCCGCGGCCGCGGGATCCGCCGCCTGCCCGCTCCGGACCGCCGTCAGGAGCTTGTCGTGGTAGGCTTCGGGCCGCCGGGCGAGCGTGTCGAGCACGTTCCAGCCGCGGGCGCGCACCTCCCACGAGGACGCGCACGCCCCCTCGGCCGGCCGCACGAGCACGGACAGGGCGTTGTTCTCCATCACGATCTCGGCCGCCCCGTCGGCGTCCACGTCCTCCTCGACGATGTCGAGCCAGGGCTTCGTGCCGTGCAGGACTTCGTCCGCGATCCGCTCGGACGAGATCAGGTTCCGCCAGACCGCGTGCCGGAGGTAGTTGAGGTACAGCCCGCCGAAGACGCCGTGCCAGTAGGGGCAGTTGCACTGGCCGCGCCAGAGCGCCTCCCGGGCCTCCGCCACCGCGGCCCGAGTTTCGGCGTCCGCCGAAACTCGGCCGGCTGCTCCTGCAGCCGAGCGGACCTTGGCCGAGACCCGGAGCATCTTCTTGTGGAGCCAGTTCGCCTCCGGATACTTCCACTGGAATCCCCGCCAGGTCCCGCCCTTGAGGTACGGCGCGGCCTCGTCGAGCCGACCCGCCGCCTTGAGCGCCTCGTGCGCCCGGGCCATGATCCGCTGGGGCTCGGGCGGCAGGGACCACTCCATCATCTCGGAGTACGACGCCGTGCCCATGTACAGGGGGCCGCGCGCGGGCGTACGCGCCACGAACTCAGAACATGTCAGGAACTCGACCCAGTCCGAGGCGCCTTCCATGGCGGCCAGGAACCGGTCCATCCACCCCCGCACGTAGACCCAGTCGTGGGTATCGGGCCAGACCCCGAACTTCTCCCCGTCGTCCACCAGGATCCCCCCCGGCAGCCACCCCTGGTTCGCGCCCGCGTCCGCGATGTGCTTGAGATGCTCCAGCGTCTCCCCGGGCTCCTTGAACGGAACCAGGTACCGGAGCCGCTCGTCGATGGGCAGGATCTTGACCGACTGGCCGAGGTGGTCCGTGACAAACGGCCCGTGGAGGTCCGCCTCGGGAATCCCGGCGCCCTTGAGGTGCCAATCGTCTACCATCGTGTACTTGATCCCGGCCCGCGCCAGCACGGCCGGAAGGTGCGGCTCCCAGACCCGCTCGGTCAGCCAGGCACCTTCGGCGACTTTGCCGAAGGTGTCGTGGAGGAACCCGCTCAGCTTCTCGATCTGGCCGACGAGGTCGTCCTCGGGAACGACCGGGAAAATGGGCTCGTAGTAGGCGCCCGAGAGCATCTCGACCTGGGCCCGCGCGACGAGGGGCTTGATCACGTCCAGGAACTCGGGGTGGTGCGCCAGGATCCAGTCCCAGAGGCACCCGCTGATGTGGCACGAAAGCTTGACCTTCGGGTGATTACGGATCACCTCGAAGAAGGCCAGGTACGACTTCCGGTAGGCCTCCTCGACCACGTGGTCGAAGTTCCCGACCGGCTGGTGGTCGTGGATCCCGAATACGAACCCGACCTTGTTCAACCCGCTTCCCGCGAGGCCGGCCGGTTGAAGGCCCCGTACAGGGGCCGCTCAACGAAAGTGCTGATGCGTGCGCGAGTCTTCCGCACGAATCGAGTCTAGCTGATGTGCCGCACCCGGGTAAACACCCGCCTTCCGGGCACAAGGCCAGGCTGGATCAGAAAAGGGAGAAGAGCTTCGACTTGACCAGCGCGCCGGCTCTCCGCGCGTCATACCTGATTCCCGGCGCCAACAGCGATCTCAGGTCCCCGGTGAACTCCCTCGACGCGACCTTCGCCTCCAGGTTCTTCTCCATCGCCACCCGGTTCACCTGGTGGCCGCCAGCCTTCATGTAGCGCCGGAATCCCGCGACGATGCGCCGAGCACTGACTCCCCTCGTCCTGAGCCCGATCCAGAGGTCGAACAGGTCCCTGCCCTTGCGACGCTGATAGAGGGCGCGCATCTTGGTGGAGAGCAACTCATCCATGGTATATGTCCTGACTTCCGCCGAACCGCTGAACCAGGGGGAACGGACCCGAAATCCGCGTACGACCGGGCCGTAGACCGCGAAGTGCTCCCGGGTGTTGATCTCCAGCTTCAGCCGCAACGGAGTCACCGGGGGTATCTCCGATTCCATCCTGTACCGAAGCGCCACGCTCCCGGCGCTGCGCCCCCGCCTCGGCTCCCCCAGAATCGGGTCCAACCTGGATCGCATCGCGTCCAGGACGGGGCCTATCGGCCCGGCCTTGGCCTGGACCAGATCGATGTCTTCCGAGTACCTGAGCGGTCTCCCGACCACCAGCTTGTGCAATGCGGTCCCGCCGCGCAGGAGGAGCGACTTCGCGAGCGTACTGTCGCTGAAGATCTCGACCAGCGCCCGGGACAGAATGAGGTCCTGCTCGACCTGGGCGTCCTGCGGCCACGGGGCCGTGCTCCGCCAGCTGATGATGGCCGCCTCCGGGATCATGCTTCCGCCCGCACCTGGACGTTTACCAGCAGACGCCACTTCGCGTTTTCGCGGCCGCCCTTGCCGCGAATCCCGGGTTCCAGCACGCGCAAGGGAGCGTGCTTGACGAAACCGGCCAGCCCAGCCGAGAGGTCCTTCCGGCCGACCTTATCCATTAGATACCCCAGCCGCTGAACGACAACGACCTCCCCATGCCTGCGCGCCGTGTCCCGGAGACGCCGACGGTCCAGCCTCTCCGAAAGCTCACTCAGGACCGTGACGACATTGGCCAATCCACCCCCGGCGTGCGGATAGCGCACCAAGTCCCAGGCCGTTGTCTCCGGGGATGACACCCTCATCATGCCCGTCGGGGTCTTCACGTCCTGCACCTGCGACTTCTCGAAGATTCCCTTCCCGTGGAACCGGAGCCGGACGTTCCCCGCACGGACCGGCCGCACCGCCCGGCCGGGAATCACCACCTGGAACTCCTGCGGCCTTTGGTGCGCCGCGCCGTGCAACTGCGCGGCGGACAGCAGGCCGACGTAGTAGGGCTTCCCGAAGTCCTTCATGAGATCATGGATGAACCATTCCGGGGGGAGAATGCCCGTGGAACGGTGCTGGGCATCCACGATCACGTAGAACCCGGAACGCGGCATCACCAGCCGACCCGCAAGCTCCAGCCGGTGGAGAGCCATATAGACGGCTCTTGGCTTCCCCCGGAGCGCGCGCAACGCCTCCGCCCTCGTGAAGGTATACCTTCCACGCCCAAGGAGCCCTTCAACGAAAGCCCCCGCCGAAGCCGATTCCCGCCTTCTCATGTCGGTAGCAAATAGTAACACTTTGTGTGCCTTTTTGCTACCGCTATTTCCCGCCCTCCCGGCCGCTATTCGTTCTGCGACGCCTTCAGCTTCGTGATCGCCGAGCGCCTCGGCATCCGGAATGCCATCGCCTTCGACCGCCACTTCTCAGCGTGGGGACGCCTGATCATCCTGGCCTGAGGCCCCCGGGAATCAGGAGTTTCTCAACTTCTCACCTGCGTCCCTCTCCCGTCGGACTCCCCCTTCAGATCCTTCAGAGAGGCGATCGTAGCAAGTGCGCAGATCGGGACGAGAGCAAACATCCCTCCTGCCTGCGCCGAGCGGGTCCGTCCTCGCAACCATCGCGTCCGCGTCGTCGAACGTCGAGACGGTGCTGTGCCCCAGCGGATCGGCAGTTTGCACCGCCCGGATGATATCGCAACCGCCTATTTCCCGCCTTTCACCATCCCCTAGTGAGGAAATGCCACAGGACCAGAGCCGTCATGATTAGACATGCCAGGGAAGTTAGGAGATAGACGGAAACGAACATCCGAACACGGCCCGCTTGCACCGCTGCCCTCCGATAGTGAAGGGGATACGTCCAGAGAACTCCGCTATGGCTTATGCCCTTCCTGCCGAATTGCCAATGATCAACGGCAAGGACGAACGTCAATGCCGCCATCAAGAAGCCGGCCGCAGGAGCCAGCGCATCCAGCACCCACCCCACAGCATGCTCAACAGTCATTGGCATGGATATGACCTGTCGCATAGCAGGACACACAGCATATAGGTCGCCGCGATCCCCGCACCTGACTCTGCGAAGCAGAGCACGTTGAACGGAGGTGGAAGAGGCGTGCACACTATAACCGCAATCGCCGCCTCTGATGCAGAAGTCAAGGCACAGCCGACCTTGCAGAGGGTGTTCATTGTGCTCCTCGAAATCAGTCCCTCCGGGTCCTTCTTGTTCACAGGATTCCCGTCAGCGTACGCATA
>Ga0315281_10003215_pt1 | contig 24007 bp, 15 predicted proteins | sample YL17G07_0_MG_FD_204540 | JGI IMG/M metagenome (GOLD analysis project Ga0315281, IMG submission 204540) | Sediment microbial communities from Yellowstone Lake, YNP, Wyoming, USA - YL17G07_0 | ecosystem: Environmental > Aquatic > Freshwater > Lake > Sediment | place: USA: Wyoming | collected... | reverse complement strand
GTTATCGATGGGGTTCAAGCCCGGTCAAATTGCTCGTGAGCTTGGTCGCTCTGCTGGAACGTTGAGTCGTGAGTTGAAACGTAACGGGTGGGTTCGTCCCAAGATGCCTCATGGCGTTGGCAGGCCTGCGATTGCAGGAGGGTACCGCGCTGATGTGGCGCAGCGGCGTGCCACGGCTTGCACGGTCAAGCCGCACGCTTTGCGCAAGGTGAGGCCGGGCACGGTGCTGTGGAAGCACGTCACGCATTATTTGCAGGAGGGTTACTCGCCTGAACAGATTGCTGGCACACTGGCTGCCGTGCATCCTGATACTCCGACACTGCAGGCTTCCCATGAAACCATCTACACGGCAATCTATGCGATGCCGCGTGGCGAGTTGCGCACGGAAGTAATTGGTTGGCTACGCTTTGGTCATGCCAAACGCCGTCCGCGTGCACGAGGCGAGGACCGGCGCGGACAGATTCCTGATATGGTCAGCATTCATGATCGGCCTGCCGAGATTGAAGAACGGCTGGTGCCAGGACACTGGGAAGGTGATCTCATCAAGGGCGCACATAACCGCTCATCCGTGGGTACCTTGGTCGAACGCATGACCTTGTTCACGGTGCTGGCCAAGATGGAGGATGCCAGCGCAGCATCGGCGATCAAAAGCTTTGGTTTCGTACTCAACCGTATCGAAGCGCAAAAACGTCTATCGATGACTTACGATCAGGGCAAAGAGATGGCAGGACACCAGCAACTGGCGGCAGACACCGGCATCAAGGTATTCTTTGCTGACCCGCACAGCCCTTGGCAGCGTGGCCGCAACGAGAACACCAACGGGCTGACGCGCCAGTATTTGCCGAAAGGGAGTGACTTGAGTGTATTCTCGCAAGCCGAACTGGATGCGATCGCGTGGAAGCTGAACACCCGTCCACGCAAGTCACTTGGATTCAAATGTCCGATGGAGTTGTTCATGCCAGATGCCTTTGACTTTAGGCAGCATCACGCTGCCCTTTTTGCACTTGGTGCTTGAAACCGCAACTTCTAAAACCATCACACCACGACACGGGGAGGGAAAAACTTCTCCACAAAAAAATAGCCAGATGAAAAATCCATCTGGCTATTCAATACTAGAATCTAGTTACTTGATCAGTAATAATTATTTATTATGGCAGGTCAAGCAAACACCGCTACCATCATTGCCGTTGGTACGACGCAGGAAGGTTGTGTTGGTTACGTGTGGGTCATGGCAACTTGCGCATTCAACAAAGGGGGCATTGAGGCCTTGGAATGCACCGGCGGTGGCCTGGCGGGTATAGAGAGCAAAGTCAGTTTTTTGACGGGTGCCATCGCCGTTGGTATCTACCCAGAAAGTGGGGATAGGACCAACCTGACGGGTTTTAACCGCGCTGCCGTTGAAGCTGTCATCCCTGCAAGTGCCAGAAACGGTACTGCCAGTCCCTGTCAAACCGCCGCCACAGAATTCAATGCCGATGGGGTGATCATTTTTCAGGTCGCTACCGATGTAGACGATGCTGTCGTAGTTCATCGCACCATTCTTGGTGCTCGCCAAACCTCGGATATCCCACTGACCGGCCATGGTGCCACCGCTCACATTGTAGCCACCGGAACCTGGCGCATTCAGCATCACGTTCAAGGCCTGCGTACCATCATGGCAAGAGAGGCAAGCCAGGGAAACAGAACCCACCGGCAAAATCTGGCCGTCCAGGGTACTGGTACCCAACTGGTCGAAAGTGGAATAAATGGAGGTGTTATGCAGCACACGGTTCCACAAAGGAACTGCTGCTGCCGTATCTGCACCGTGCGGGGTGTGGCAGAACACGCAGATCTCAGCGGTGCCACTAAACTTGTTACCGTTAGTTCCTCCGTCCAAGGTCTTATTAGTAGAACCCAGATTGTGCTTGGTATCAGCAATACCTGCATCGGCAGGCTGGGCAGCAAACATCAAACCCAAACCTGCAACTGGAACAAATGCAGAAATCACCGATTTCCGAATAGCGAACGATTTGCTATTTGACATGAGATTTATCCTCCCTATGGAATTACGTTAAAACTTCAAAAATTGTAGCTGAAATCCGTATTGTTCTTTCATCCCGGAAACACCCGGCTCCCGTTGCCATGGAGTAAAGCATTTACCATGCCAGCACCACTCAACCCAAAAACAGAAACATAGAAAAACTTGATACTTGCATCTCTCGAACAACCATCTTGCCACAAATCCAACAAACCTGTCGAGGCCGTTACCAACGCCAAGAAGCCCGCCACGCCACAGTTTCAATCAAAACAAAGCGGCTCAGGGCAGAGCCATGCCGCCGGGCGGCAATAATTCCATCAAGGCTGCGGTGATGAATATTCGCCGTCTCCGCCAAAATTCCAGCAAGGCTCATCCGGCAAGATGCGAATCATTTCAAATTCACCCACCAGATCCTTCCCATTTACAGGAAAGTGGAAGTGTATTTTCTCAAAAACAGGAACATCCCTGTCAACGCCCTGCGCACAATTTCACTTTAACTGGAGCGGAAAAAACGCCCAGCTAGAAATTTTCAAAGGGCTCACTTCTTCGGAGGCAGAATAGTCTTACCCAGCACACCAAACCCATCTTCGGGTTTCATGTTAGCAGGACGAAACACGTCCACTTTCCGGTAGACCTGATCCACAACGTAAACCCTATCATCCTCATCGACAGCAACTCCAGATGGAAGCATATAGCGCCCAGCGATATCACGTGCAGAGCGAACCCCCAGCGCCATCAACAACTGGCCCTGCGGATTGAACAACTGAGCATTGCCAAAAGAAGAATCGATCACGTAGACATTACCTGCGGAATCAGTCGCAATTTCCTTGGGGCGCGAGAATTGGCCTGACCTGAGACCAATGCTGCCGAATTTGCGCAAAAACTTACCGTCTGGCGAAAAAGCCTGGACACGGAAATTGCCTGCATCGCTCACATACAGGGTTCCATCCTTGGCCACGGTAGCATCCTTGGGTAAATTAAATTCCCCATCCTCGACACCACGCTTACCAATATCAAGAAGGTGTTGGCCGCTATGGGCGTCGAAAACCCGGATACGGTGCTCATCGCTGCTGGTACCGCCGATATCGACCACGTACACACGCTCTCCGTTGGGATCTACGGCAACACTGGCAGGCTTGCTGAACCACTCCAACCCACCCAGTTGTCGAAGAAATTTCCCATCCTTGTCAAACACCTTGACGACTTTTAGCGAGCCGTCGCAGACATATAAGTTTCCATGGCGATCGGTGTCAATACCGAGGGGCATTCTCAATTCAGCCGCCCCTTCCTCGCCTATAACGAAATAACGCCTTGCGGGTATATCGAATACACGAATATTGTGAGCTCCCGTATCACTAACAAAAACGCGGCCACGATAGACGGCGACACTGTAAGGCTTCACCATGCCCTCACCAACACGCGCCAAACCAGTCAGGGAGCGCTTGAACTCAGCCGTAGAATCTTCGACCAAAACATCCGCGCTACCGCGGAGGGTGCGCTCCCAAAAAAAATGGGCATCATCTGGTGGGGGCGGAAAAGCGAGTTCATTTTTCTGGTCTTCTGTCAGAGGGGCATCGCCTTCCGGCAACTGAGCGCAGGCTGCCAATGCAACCACGATGCAAGTAAAGACCATCCTGGACAACGTACTGACAAAGCGCAAGGGGATTTCCTTCATAATAATTGGACAGCCTATCCTCGTTGGAACGAATTCACGCCCACTCCACATGTACAGTACCAGAACGCACTGGACGGGCCAGAAAGCCCCACTCCTATACGATTGGAGCCGAAGTATAGTATCATCGGAAGGGTGAAAACTCAAACCAGCCTTGGTGTCGACATGGGACTATACAACTTCGCATCAAACTCGCCAAATTCGCATCGGCAAAACCCAGCTTGCCGACTAAATGGTCTATTGGCCGGACTCATCCTGACGATCGGATTGACAATAACCTTAACTGGCCCAGCAAGTGCGGGAGAGCACACGGCAAAGGGTAAAAACCAGCCCCCGGAAAAAATCTACCACAACTATTGTTCTGTCTGCCATGGCGACCGCGGCGATGCACAGACTCGCGCTCGTAACTCCCTGACACCCCCTCCCCGTAATTTCACCTCAGCTGAAGAAACCGCCCAACTTACCCGCGAGCGCATGATCAATTCCGTTACCAACGGCCGCACCGGCACCGCCATGATGCCCTGGAAAGGCGAACTCTCTCCGCAGGAAATCGAAAGTCTGGTTGATTACATCCGCGCCACTTTCATGAAGGTAGGCGGGAGCGAAGAAAAGGCGGTCGTCAGCTCGGCCAAAATCATCACGGGCGATAACCGCGGACAAAAGATTTATGTCGGGAATTGCACTGTCTGTCACGGTGAAAAGGGCGACGGCCAAAGCCGGGCCCGCAATGCCCTCAACCCCCCGCCTCGCAATTTCACTTCGCCCGAGGAAACCGCACAACTCACCCGCGAACGGATGATCCTTTCCATCACAAACGGCCGTCCCGGAACGGCGATGATGGCGTGGGGAAGCCGTTTCAGCAAAGAAGATATCGAGGCAGTTGCGGACCATATCCGTAAAACTTTCATGCCAGCCCAGGCTGGCAACGGAGTCACTACGACACCACCCCAGATCGAACATGCCGGGCCGGGCGCATTACCTGACATGAGCGCAGCCATCCTTAGCGGCGGCACCGCGCAAGCACCTACCAAATCTCCGCAAGCGCTTCAGGCTGCGGACATGACACTGCCCTTCCCCAAAAGTTTGGTGGGGAATGCTGCCAAGGGCAAGGTGTTTTTCAACAAAAATTGCGCTGCCTGCCACGGCGTTAAGGGTAACGGTCAGGGGCCACGCGCTTATTTCAACTATCCGAAGCCGCGCAATTTCCTGACCGAAGAAACGCATACCCTGTTCAACCGCCCGACGTTATATAAGTCCATCACCAACGGCAAGGTAGGCACGGTAATGCCGGCATGGGGCAAGGTATTGGGCGACCAGGAAATTGCCGATGTAGCCGAGTATGTATTCCAGCAGTTCGTGCGTTCCAAACCCGGCAGCGGGAAAAAATAACCCGCCTCTGCAGCTAATGATCAAATCCGTTTTATCGTGGGTAGCAACTCTGTTTCTTGCCGGTGCAGGGTGGTTAGTTTCCGCGCCGGCAACAGCAACTGACCCGGCACAAAAACAGCCCGTTACGGCCAAAGCCAAACCAAACCCATTTTATGAAGAAGGGCGGAAAATTTATAATTTTCGCTGCTACTTCTGCCACGGCTATTCCGGCAACGCCAAAACGCTGGCAGCCAGCTTCGTTGACCCCAAACCGCGGGACTTCACCTCTGTGAGCCCGAGCCAACTCACGCGCAGCAAGATGCTGACCGCCCTGCGAGACGGACGCCCCGGAACTGCCATGAACAGTTTTACAAGCGTGCTTACACCGAATGAGATGGAAGCGGTAGTGGATTTCATCCGGGTCGAGTTCATGCAGAACAAGGCGGAAAATACCCGTTACCACACCGTGGAAAACGGCTGGTCGGATCACCAGAAATACTCAGCCGCCTTCCCCTTCGCCACCGGTACAATTGCCCTCGATACGCCATGGGAAAAACTATCCCCTGATCAGCAATCCGGAAAACGGCTGTTCCTCTCCTCATGTATCAGCTGCCATGATCGGGCGAAGGTCAACGATGAGGGAAAAATCTGGGACAAACGTCCGCTCTCCTTCCCGCGCAACCAATATTCCCCGTCCCAGCCCAAGATCGACGCAATGGCCTCTGCCAGCCCCTATGCCATCCATGACCGCCCACCACATATCACCAACCTCACGCTTCTGGAGCGGCGCGGCGAAAAACTGTTCCAGGCAAATTGTGCGTTTTGCCACGGCGCCGATGGAACGGGAAGCAACTGGATAGGCAGCTTCTTGCAACCTCACCCACGCAATCTGGTTTCCAGCCCGGTGATGGACACGATGACCAGGAGCAGGTTGCGCGACGTCATCCGCGACGGATTGATTGGCACATCCATGCCCGCCTGGAAACACGTACTCAAGGAAAATGAAGTCCAGGCGGTGATCGCATACATCTCGCGCGCATTCCACCCAATCAAGGATAGTTGATCAATACCCGTAGCCGGCCCGCATTGACAAAGACAAAATGGTTCCAAAAACAGCAGTTCATTTACAGTGTCACACACCGCTGAAGAAAGATTACAATAGTGAAAATACGGTCCATTGCTCATTTCGACCAACCTGATCTTCAACGGTGTCGGCGTAGCTTTTAACTTTACACCCCCAGCTTCCACATCCTCTGGAATAACCGTCGTTATGCGTATTTTGATTGTCGAAGACGACTCCATCCTGGCCGATGGCCTGACGCGATCCCTGCGCCAGAACTCCTATGCGGTGGATTGGGCCAATAATGGCGATGAAGCCGACCACATTCTCACCCTGCACGATTATGACCTCATCATCCTCGATTTGGGGCTACCAACAATGAATGGCTTCGAGGTATTGCGCCGACTACGTGGACGCGGTTCGCGCGTGCCGGTGCTGATCCTGACCGCGCGCGACGCCATGGAAGACCGCGTGACCGGGCTCGATCTGGGTGCAGACGACTACCTCACCAAGCCTTTCGACCTGCCTGAACTGGAGGCGCGTGTGCGCGCCCTGATCAGGCGCGGTCAAGGGGGAAGTAGTTCGACAATTGTGCATGGCCCGCTGCAGTTTGATTCCGCCGGACGGTGCGTTACCGTGAACGAGCAACCGATTGAGCTTTCGGCTCGGGAGCTGAGCGTGCTGGAAGCTTTGTTGCTGAAGGCCAACAAAGTAGTGAGCAAGGAACAGTTGGTCGAGCACCTCTATGACTGGAATGAAGAGAGCGGGATCAACGCGATTGAAGTCTATGTCCATCGCCTGCGCAAAAAACTCGATCCTCATGGCATTTCAATCCGCACCATCCGCGGCCTGGGATACCTGCTGGAAAAACCGCGTGGCTAGAACAAAAACCCTGCGGCAGCAACTGCTGCAATGGATGCTGCTGCTCCTGCTGGGACCCTTGGCGCTAAGCATGGTGCACGCCTACAATGCCGCCCATAACTTCTCCAGCCTTGCGTATGACCAAGCCCTTCTCGACAACACGTTAGCCCTTGCGGCCCAGGTCAAAATCCAGGACGCCGCCATCATGCTAGATCTGCCACGAGTTGCGACTAATATCCTGCGCTACACCTCAGATGGAACCATTTATTTTCAGGTTAAGGACGCCAACGGTACCGTAATCGCTGGGGATACCGACGTACCAACACCTATCGACACGGCTCGGAATATCGGCAAACCAATTTTCTATGACGGCACAATGCATGGAAAAAATGTTCGTGTAGCCGCAGTGTATCACCAGATCGCCGACAGTCCCTCCATTGCACTGGTACAGGTCGCAGAAACGCTCACCAAGCGTACCCAGATGGCGGATGAAATACTGACGGGTGTAGTACTGCCGCAGTTGGCATTAACCCTGCTCGCTCTCCTCTCGGTGTGGTACGGAGTTGGGCGAGGGCTGGCCCCATTACAGAAGGTTCAGCAACAAATTGCCAACCGCTCCCACCGGGATCTGACCCCGGTACTCGAAATGGATACCCCGGAAGAAGTACGCCCGCTGGTGCACTCCATCAACGCCCTGATGGAACGGCTGGGAATGTCGCTGGCGGCACAGCACCGCTTCGTCGCTGATGCCGCCCACCAATTGCGCACCCCCCTGGCTGGGCTCAAAACCCAGGCTGAGTTTGCCCTGCGTCAAACCGACCCGGAAATCATTCGGCATGCACTCCAACAGCTGGCAGCCAGCGCCGAGCGCGCCACGCATCTGGCTAACCAGCTACTGACGCTGGCACGGGCAGAACCGGATGCTTCCCAACAACCTACATTGACATTCCTCGACTTGAACAACCTGGCCCGCAATGTCACCACCGAGTGGGTACCCGAAGCCCTGAAAAAGGATATCGATCTTGGATACCAAGGTCCAACTGCACCAGTCATTGTGAAGGGCGACCCATTGCTGCTGACTGAAATGTTGGCCAACCTCATCGACAACACAATCCGCTACACTCAGCGAGGAGGCGAAGTCACTGTGCATCTCAGCGATACGCGAATGCCAACACTGGTAGTAGAGGACAATGGCCCTGGCATTCCTGCGGAAGACAGGAGGCGGGTATTCAAACGCTTCTACCGAGTGCTGGGCAGCGGTGCCGAGGGCAGTGGATTGGGCCTGGCCATCGTGCGCGAAATCGCCCTGACTCACGGTTGCAATATCGAACTGGAGGAACCCCGTTCCCAGCATGGCACGAGGGTATGCATTACCTTCCCTGCCGATAATAACAAACCCTCCCTGCCAAGAAAGAGCACCCCATGAGCCTACTAGATGTCATCAACACGCATCCTGTCACGCTAACCCTCAACCACACCATCGGCGAGGCGCTACAACTCATGCTGCAACATCGCCTGGAGAGCATGCCGGTGCTGGACGAACAGCAACGCCTGGCCGGGCGCTTCGGCGTGCATGAACTGCTGGGCTTGCTGCTGCCTAAAGCTGCCACACTGGAACCGGGGCTGAGCGATCTCAGCTTCATCGCCAACACCTCGGAGCACATGCGTACTCGACTGCGACAGGTCAGCGCTCATCGTGTGGGAGACCACCTGTCTGAAGCAGTAACACTGCGCGCCGGCACATCATTGCCGGAAGCCTTGCTGCTTTTATATCGGCATGGCAGCGAACTGCCGGTTGTGGAAACCAACGGACAATTCGTGGGCATGGTCTCGCCGTGGGAAATCTTGGCTGCACTTGCCGCACCGGAACAAAACTAAATGCTCGGCGCAGAAGCAGCTCCGGTGATTTTCGGCTGGGACGTCTTATGGGTGGCGTCAACCCTATTCGTCGGCAGCTACGCAGTGATCATGAGCGAGCAGATCAACCGCGCCATTGTGGCGCTGCTCGGCGCGGGTCTGATGATTCTGCTGGGAGTACTCAACCAGCAAGCGGCCGTGCGCGGCGTCGATTTCAACACGCTCGGGCTACTTATCGGCATGATGGTAATTGTCGCAGTGACGCGCAAATCCGGCGTGTTTCAATACGTCGCCATCTGGTCGGCGAAGAAGGTGGATGCCCGCCCCTGGGGCATCCTGCTCATGTTGTCGTGCGTTACCGCCCTATTTTCGGCGCTGCTCGACAATGTCACCACGGTGCTGCTGATCGTGCCGGTGACCCTTTTGATCACCGAGGAACTGGAAGTAAAACCCTACCCCTATCTGTTCGCTACCATTTTCGCCTCCAACATCGGCGGCACCGCCACCCTCATTGGCGACCCGCCCAACATCATGATCGGTTCGGCGGCAAACCTCAGCTTCAACGATTTTCTGCTTAACGTCGCGCCCATCATCCCTGTCGTCTTCGCAGCCACCATGCTGCCAATCTACCTCATCTGGCGCAAAGAGTTCGTTGCCAGCGACACAGCCCGCGAGCGTGTGCTCAGCTTCAACGAGAACGAAGCCATCACCGACCCGCGCCTGCTCAAGCAATCCATGACGGTGTTGGTGCTGGTGATTGCCTGCTTCATATTCGCTCACCCCTTTCAACTGGAACCCGCAACCATCGCGCTCGCCGGAGCAGCGCTTTTGCTGCTGCTGGAAAACCTGCCACATTCAGCCGAGCATCAATCGAAAAACGTGCATAGCGCTTTCGCAGAAGTGGAATGGGTGACTATTTTCTTTTTCGTCGGCTTGTTTATCATGGTGTATGGAATCGAACAAGCCGGACTGATCAAGCTGCTGGCGGACAGGCTCATCGGCCTCACCCAGGGCGACTTTACCACCACCACCTTGACCATTCTGTGGAGCTCGGCAATTCTTTCAGCGCTGGTAGACAATATTCCCTTCGTCGCCACCATGATTCCGCTGATCAAATCCTTGGCGCCAAGCTTCGGCGGACCAGAGCAAATCAAACCATTGTGGTGGGCTTTGAGCCTGGGCGCCTGCCTGGGTGGCAACGGCAGCCTGATCGGCGCTTCAGCCAACCTGGTGGTCGCCGGTTTCGCCGAACGCGCCGGCTATCCCATCCGCTTTGTGCCGTTCCTGTTGGTAGCTTTTCCGCTAATGCTGCTCAGCATTGCCATCAGCAGCGTGTATATCTATTGGCGATATTTGTAGCACGCCACTCTCAGGTCACTGCTCCAAGAGCATGCAGCAGAATGGGACTGATATCGTCCTGACGAATGGCATTTCACCGCCTATTTCCAGCGCCATGCACCCCCACCATATTTACTGGGGGAGACGCATCTGGCTGCCACCCCAGATTAATTTTGATATGCATTGGAACTGCCGTTATTGAACGCGCTCAGCACATGAGGTCGTCTTGACTTGCATAAGGCTAAAGTTTGCTTCCGATACGCCGTAAGTTTGGTGTAAGATTTCAAAAAATATCGATACTCGGCCCTGTGGTGAGAGCGAAGTACCTGCGTCTTAATTTTGACGCTTTAGATTATCGGATCCGTTCAGATGCTAACAGATAAAACCAGGCTATTAATCGTCCAGTCAGTCGATGATGCCATTCACAACTTATTCCCCAAAAAATATTTTTCGCTTTGCCATGCGTATGCAGTCGTCGGAGCCAGTGTGGCAAGCATAATACTTGACCGCAGATATCGGCCCGTAGCGGGTCTGGCGGTAATAGATTGCGGTGCTGGACACCACTTGAAGCTACTCGACGACAAAGCTTTTTCTTGCAGCAAAGGCGGTGCCTATCACTGCTGGATCGAATCGGTTTCTCAAGATGGAGCAGACAAAGAAATTATCGATATTGGCTTCAAAAATAACCGCCTCTACGCCAAAAAGCATAAGATACCCTGGCTGAAGAAAGACTCATCCTATTTGTGGGGGAAATATAGGGAGGTTGTTATTGACGCCGAGCTAAAAGATTTGCCGCCGATCTTCCCCGAGGGAAAGCTTTGGCTTAGGGAAACACCAGAAGGCGCAGCATGGATGAACCAACACCTGGATGCACATATTAACGAGTACGCAAAGATCACAGCCCATGTCTTGAGAACGATAAAACATGACATGGAAGCTACTGCCTAAATCCCCAGCGCCTGCCACCCCGTTCTGCATCGACCCGTTAGTGAAGCATTGACTAAAGTATCTGCGCTATGTGCCGATAACTTTTACATATTTGTCCTGTTTGGTTTAAACTGCGTGCAATAATGGGTTCTCAGAACCAAATGCAATGGAAACAGGGAGAGACCATGCGCATCAACTGGATTGCAGCTGGGGTAGGACTGGTAATATCGTTAGTATGGATCGTTCCTGGCTACGCCTCGACTGAAGCTAGCAGCAACGTTCAGGTTGAAGTTAAAGCCAAGAAAACCCATTCAAGCAAACACCGGCGTGGTGAACGCCACCACCGCAAGGCTGCCGCCCATGCTGAGGCAGTGCCGCGCGAACTCAAGCTGAACTCTTCCTCCGCGCTGGTATTCGACGAGCAGGACGGCAAGCTGATTTATTCCAAGAATTCCGACGTCACTTCTTCCATCGCCTCGATCACCAAGCTGATGACCGCCATGGTAGTACTCGACGCGCAACTGCCCATGGACGAGCAAATCACCATCGTGGATCAGGATGTGGATACCCTGCGCAATTCGGGTTCCCGCCTGGCAGTGGGCACAACTCTGCCGCGTCAGGATATGTTGCGTCTGGCCCTGATGTCTTCTGAGAACCGCGCCGCCGCCGCGCTGGCCCGCACCTATCCTGGCGGCACTTCCGCTTTCGTCGCCAACATGAATAACAAAGCTGCCACACTGGGGATGGCCCGCAGCCATTTCGTGGACTCCACCGGTTTGCATAGCGAGAACGTTTCCACTGCTGAAGACCTGGTCAAGATGGTCCAGGCCGGTATCGGTTATGATCAGATTCGTGAATTTACAACTACCGCCTCTCACGATTTTGCGATGCCGGGGCGGCGTCATAGCGTTGAGTTCCACAACACCAATGCGTTGGTCAGGGCCAAGCAGTGGGATATTGGTCTTTCCAAAACCGGTTTCATCAACGAGGCTGGACGGTGCCTGGTGATGCAGGCCAAGATCGCCAGCCGTTCAGTAATCATTGTGCTGCTGGATTCCTGGGGCAAATACACCCGGATCGGCGACGCCAACCGCATCAAGAAGTGGGTTGAACATTCCAAGGGACGCAAGGTTGTGCGCAATGCCGTGGTTTCACGCGACGTTTAACCGTTGGCTTTCTTCTCCAGCATCTGCCGGTAAGCATCCTCCACATCTCGCGCAAAACGCTTTTCATCGCACAACGGTGATTTTCGCAAGCGCTCCCTGAGTACTCCCCGCAACTTGGCCAAACCGGCCAAATCGCCTGCCAGCATCGCAGCAATTTCCAGATATTCGTCAGCAGACTTTGCCACCCACTCGTTTTGGCCCACTTGTGCCAGCAGGCTTGCCCCCACCCGCGCGGCATGGCGATCTCCTGCCAGGGTTATCACTGGAACGCCCATCCACAAAGCTTCGCAAGTGGTAGTGGTGCCGTTGTAGGGGAATGGATCAAGCGCAATATCGACCTGACCATACATCGCCATATGTTGCGCCGCAGCAGGTACCGCGCCCAGCAACGCAATGCGTTCGGCAGCTATTCCATGTTCTGCGAAGCCCGCCAGGACTTGGGCTTGCACTGCGGCATCGGCGAGCGGTTTGGCCTTGAGCAGCAAGTGGGCACTGGGAACGCGCCCCAGCAACTGTGCCCACAGCGCGATGACTTGCGGCGTCACTTTAGCCAGGTTGTTGAACGAGCCGAATGTGGCGTGTCCGGCTTGCAACGCCGGCAGCTCTCCAACCAACGGCGCGTCCTCAGGTGGCCGGTAACACAGGAAACCGTGAGGGAGCCGTACCAATGTTTCACTGTGCAGGGAGCGCCCTGTATCAACCGGGTCGGCATGAGCGTCGGTGAAACGGTAATCCATAGCCTCCAGGCCAGTGGTGTTGGGGTAGCCCAGGTAAGTGAGTTGCACCGGCGCCGGCTTTAGCGCGAATAAACCCAGCCGGTTGCCTGCGGTGTGGCCAGCGAGGTCTACCAGGATATCGATGCCATCGTCACAGATCATGGCAGCGGCAAGCTCATCGGAAACAGCGTAGATATTGCGCATGACATCCGCTTGTTGCTGTATGCGCTGCGTCATGGCATCCGGAACAGCCACATTGGCGTAACAGAAAATTTCGAAAGCATTTTTGTCGTGGTGTTCCAACAGCGGCAGCAGAAAAGTGGCGACTGCATGCTCACGCAAATCTGGCGAGACGTAGCCGATTCTTAAACGGCGCTGGCTCGACGCCAGCATTTCCCGTTGGGGTGGTACACCGTAGCGTTTACCCCATTCCAGATGCGCTACGGAGATGCTTGCCGGATCAAGGTCAGCACTGTAATTCAGCGCGCACAGCAGGCTGCTATGCGCCTCGGCGAAGGCGGGTGCGGGTGCAATCGCCACAGCCTGCTCGAAGCAACGAATAGCCTCAACGATCCGGCCCATCTGCAAATATGCCGTGCCCAGATTGTAGTGGGCTTTTGCATGTTGCGGGTTGAGGTGCAGCGCCTGCGTTAAATGCTCCAATGCCGCCGGGTAGCGCTGTTGTTGCAGGCGTACCACGCCCAGGTTCAGGAACAGATCACTGTCCCGTGTGCCCAACGCAATTGCACGTTCATAATGTATCCCAGCCGGCTCAAGTTGGTTCAGGTTTTGATGGATCACCCCCAGGCGCAGGTGAGGGCTAGCATCAGCAGGGGCGAGCTGCGTAACGTTCTGGAATAACGCCGTTGCTTCTTCCAGATTGCCCCTGCTTTCGAGAATTGCCGCCAGGTTATAGCAGGCCGCCGTGTAGCGAGGGTTTAGGCGTAGTGCAGTACGAAAATTGGGTTCGGCTTGTTGGGGTTTGCCCTGATTGAGCTGGCAAAGGCCCAGGTTGTAGTAACTCTCAGCAATATTAGGGTTGAGTACAACCGCCTGGGTAAATCTTGTCTCGGCCTGCTCGAACTGGCCCCGGCTGGCACAAATACCACCCAGCAGAAAATGCGCTTCCAGATTCATTTTGTCACTACTGCAGATCTGTTCGCACAGACGCTGGGCGGCAACTGGGTCATTCACTGCGAGCAGGTCCTTGACCTGCTTGAGTCGTGAGAAGGTATCGTTGGCCATATCAATTAGTGCGCGCATTAAACGAATCAGCGCACAGTATAGGACGGAATTGCCGCCGCGCAGAGGGGGGCGCGCGCAGCGCCATGAATCGGCCGTTCTGCTTGACTTTGCGTGGGGTTTACATTAACTTTCAGATGCAAACTTCAGGAGTTTTTACCCGTTGTTCAAGTATTTTTCGCCGGTCGCGCCAAACTTGCCGCACCGTCACTTCCTCCTCCCCCCTTTTCCGACGCTTAAAGTTAGCGCATGACGCTGCCCGCTGTGGAGCAACTGCTTGCTTCTGCCTTGGCGCACCATCAGGCTGGCCAACTGCAAGAGGCCGAGGTGGGCTATCGGCAAGTACTGGATCAGGAACCAGGCAACTGCAACGCACTCAATCTGTTGGGCACACTTGCCTATCAAACTGGTCATTGGGAAGCCGCGCAGGATCTTATCAGTCGCGCCATCAAAGCGCAGCCGGATTACGCGGAAGCCTATTGCAATCTAGGTGTTTTACAGGAGGGTCAAGCGCGTTTTGTGGAAGCGGCCGCGAGCTACCGCCTTGCCATCGAAATCGAACCGGGCCTGGTGCAAGCACACCACAATCTGGGCAAGGTTCTGCTGGAGCAAGGCTTGGCACAAGAGGCCGTGGCATGCTTCGAGCGGGTGGTGGCCGCCAAACCGGACAGTGCCAAGGATTTTAGCGGGTTGTTGTGTAACCTGCATTACCCGTCCGGTATAACGCAAGCCACGCTGTGGCAGCGGCACCGCGAATTCAACACGCGTTTTGCCCATCCGTTGAGCGCTGCCGCCCTCCCCCATGGACGCTCTAATGAACCTGCCCGACGCTTGCGGATCGGCTACGTATCGGCCGATTTGCGCGACCATTCGGTCAGTTTCTTTTTCGAGCCGGTGCTTGCTGCGCATCTTCGCGAACAATTTGAGGTGGTGTGCTACTCCGGGACAACGCGCCCCGACGCCGTGACCGCGCGCCTGCGAGAGCACGCTGACCTCTGGCGCGATACACCCACGCTGAGCGATGCGGACATGGCTGATTTGATTCGCCAGGATCGCATCGATATTCTGGTGGATTTATCGGGGCACACCTTGGGCAACCGTCTGCTGGTGTTCGCGCGCAAACCGGCCCCGGTACAGGTCTCCTGGCTGGGCTATATCGACACCACCGGATTAGATGCCATCGATTACGGCATTTGGGATGCATTCACTGTTCCCCCCGGAAACGAGCGCTGGTTCAGCGAAAAAGTGGTGCGGCTGGCACATGGCCGGTTTTGCTATGCGCCCCCTGACTATGCCCCGGAAGTAGCTCCCCTGCCAGCACTTCAGCGAGGCCATGTTACCTTCGGCTGCTTCAACAACCCGGCCAAGATCTCGCCAGAAACAATAGCGCTCTGGGCCAAGCTATTGCACGCCGTGCCCCATTCACATCTGCTTCTGAAAATGACCAGCCTGTCTGATGCACAAGTCCGGCAACACTACCTGGATTTATTTTCCGCCACAGGCATCGCCACGGAACGTATCGAATTGCGCGGCGCCAGCGCGCATGCCGAGATGCTGGCCGAGTACGGCGACATGGATATCGCCCTGGACCCATTTCCCTTTTCAGGGGGACTGACCAGTTGCGAGGCATTATGGATGGGAGTGCCCGTAATCACACTGCCGGGCGAACTACCGGCGAGCCGGCAGACCCTGGGATATTTATCCCTGCTACAGCTTGGAAGCCTTGCCGCCGACAGTGAGGAAAGCTATCTTAATAATGCAGCTGAGTTGGGACGCGATCTCGACTATTTGCAATTACTGCGACAAACTTTGCGGCAGAAGATGCGCACATCACCCTTGTGCGATGCAACAGCGTTCACTCACGAACTGGAACAAGCTTATCGCCAGATGTGGCAAACGTGGTGCAAGAACGATACCACTAACGCACCATCAATTTAGAGTCAAACATGAGCCAATATACTGCAAAACAACTGATGGAAATGGCGCTGGAAAGCCACCATGCCGGAGAATTCGAAAACGCGGAGAAATGCTACCGCAAGGTGGTCCAATTGCAGCCAATCAACTGCGATGCTCTGCATTTGCTGGGGGTGCTGTCATATCAAGTCGGGCGCCTGGACGATGCGGTGACATTCATCCAGCGTGCGATTGCAGTCGAACCCGAATTTGCCGAAGCCTACGCCAACCTCGCTTTGGCCCTGCAAGCCAAAGGAGAAGTAGATGATGCGATTGCGTTCTATCAGAAGGCATTGGCGCTCAAACCCGAGTTCGCCCTGGCCCATTACAATCTGGGGAATGCCTTCAGTTTAAAGGGCAGCAACAACGATGCTGAACTGGCTAACCGGCGCGCCATAGAGATCAAACCGGAATACACCGAAGCGTGGTTCAATTTAGGCAACGCATTACACCTTCAGGACCGCGACCCGGAAGCTGCCGACGCATACAAAAAGGCGCTGGAACTCAACCCGAATCTGACCAGTGCGCGCGTCAATCTCGAATGCATTGAAAAGGAACAACAGGCTGCTGAGGAGTTAATTGCATCCTACCGCCAGACAGCTGCAGAGCATCCCCTGCGGCCGGAAGTACACAACAATCTGGGTAATGAACTCAAAGCCCTGAAAAAATACCCTGAAGCTGCGGTTGCCTATCGCCGCGCCGTGGAACTCAAGCCAAGCTATGCTGAAGCCTGGTACAACCTGGGACTGTTGCAGAAGGCCATTGGAGAACCAGAAGAAGCCGTTACCTCCTACCGGCAAGCATTGGCGATCAACCCGGAATATGCTGAGGCTCACAACAATTTAGGCATTGCGCTGAAGGATCTTGGCCGCACCGAAGAGGCTTTGGCTGCCTGCGAGCGCGCTGTGGCCGCCAAGCCGGATTGGGCTCTGGCCCATTACAATATTGGCAATCTTCTAAAACTACTTCGGCGCAAAGAACCCGCCGCGGAATCTTTCCGTCGCGCCACCGAACATCAGCCGGATTTCATGTTGGCCCATTACAGTCTTGCCAACGCCTTGGCGGATATGGATCGCATGCAGGAATCTTTACCGCATTTCCAGCGGGCGCTCGCGCTTGCTCCGGCCAATGCCGAAGCACATCGTGATTTCGGCTTCGTGCTGAAAACGCTGGGGCGCCTGGAGGAGGCGACCGCAAGCTACAAAGAAGCGCTGCGACTGAATCCAAACGATGCTTCTGCGCGTCATCACTTCAATTCACTGGCGCATGAAGAGGCAGAGCGCGCACCAGCCGAGTATGTGCGTAACTTGTTCGACAATTATGCCGAGAATTTCGACCAGCATCTGGTCGAAGAGATGAGTTACCCCATGTCGCGAGCGCTTGCTGGTGCCTTGCGAAAACTGCCGCTACTGTCGGGCCTGAATGTGCTGGATCTTGGCAGCGGCGCCGGTCTGTTCGGGGTGGAAATCCAGAACAGGGCCAGCAGACTGGTGGGTGTGGATATTTCCCCAAAGATGATCGCCAAGGCTAGAGAGCGCGGCATTTACACAGAATTAGTCACCTCAGACATCCTGGATTTTCTGGCCGGGGCGGCCGACGCAAGTTTCGATTTAGTCGCCGCAGCGGACGTGTTCGGGTACCTCGGCGATCTTGCGCAAATCTTCCGGCAGGCACAACGCATTCTGCGCCCGCAGGGAGTGTTTGCCTTCACCGTGGACACCAATGAAAAAACCGAACAAGACTACCGACTGGAATTGACGGGGCACTATGTCCACAATCGAAATTACCTGAACCAATTGACGCAGCAACACGGCTTTACAGAGGCCAAGCTCATGACCGATGTCACCCGCCACGAACAAAGCGTTCCCGTCGGCAGCCAAGTCTACTTGCTGCGCAAAATCTAACTTCCCATGCCCGCCACTCCCGCCCAACAACTCATCGATGCCGCATTAAAGTACCACGGCACTGGCCAACTGGAACAAGCCGAACTCCTCTACCGCCAGGCTTTGGCCCTGGAACCCGACAACTACAACGTACTGCACCTCTTGGGCGTAATCTACTACCAAGGCGGGGGGCTGGAACAAGCCGAGGCGCTGATCAGGCGCGCGGTACAAATCGCCCCCAAATTTGCCGAAGCCCACAGCAACCTGGGCGTGGTGCACCAAGCCCAAAAGCGGCTGGAGGAAGCGGCAGCAGCATACGAACGCGCACTCGCTTTGAAACCTAAATTTACCTTGGCGCGTTTCAATCTGGGCAACGTAAGGCGCGATCAGGGTCGGTTGCAGGACGCCATCGCCTGCTATCGAAAAGCCCTTGCCAGCAAGCCTGACCATGTCGAAGCCCAGTTCAATCTGGGCAACGCGTTACGCAACGCTGGCAACAATAAAGATGCCGCGGCCGCTTACCGCAAAGTGCTGGCATTGAACCCACAGAACGATACGGCGCGTCATTGGATCGATGCCCTGACACAACGCCAAACCGACCGCGCCCCTGCCAATTACGTACGCGAGGTATTCGACGACTATGCCGAGAATTTCGACAGGCATCTGGTCGAAGGGCTGGGATACCAAACGCCGCGAGTGCTTGCCGATACGCTACGTGAACTGTCCCTGCCCCAAAAACTGGAGGTACTGGATCTGGGCTGCGGTACCGGTTTGTTCGGGCTGGAAATTCATGAACGGGCAAGCAGGCTGGTGGGCGTAGACCTTTCCCCGAAGATGATTACCAAGGCTCGGGAGCGGGGTATTTATCACGAACTGGCCGTGTCCGATATTGTGGATTTTTTGAATGGCGTGGCCGACACAAGCTTTGATATGATCGCAGCTGCAGACGTGTTCGTATATCTCGGCGATCTCGCGAAAATATTCCATCAGGCACAGCGTATTCTGCGTCCCCAAGGGGTGTTTGCTTTCACCGTGGAAACCAATACAGAAGTCGAACAAGACTACCGGCTGGAGCTGACGGGGCGCTATGTCCACAATCGGAATTACCTGGGCAAACTGGCGCAGCAGGAAGGGTTGAACGAAACCTGTTGCATAAGTGCCGTAATCCGCCAGGAGAAGGGTGTGCCGGTAAACGGTTATGTATTGCTGTACAGCAAGCGTTGAGCCAGTCCGCAGCCCAACCTTTACTTGACGCCGCCCTGCAACATCATGGGGCGGGCGAACTACCTCAGGCGGAAAGCCTGTACCGGCAAGTGCTCGCGCTTGAGCCCGATAATTACAACGCCATGCACTTACTGGGGGTGCTGTACTACCAGAACGGCATATTGAATGAGGCAGAAAAGCTTATCAGCCGAGCGGTGGAAACGGCGCCGGATTTCGCTGAAGCCCACAGCAATCTGGGTCTGGTGTACCAAGCCCAACGTCAATGGGAGAAAGCCGCCAACGCCTATGAACAGGCGTTGATGCTCAAACCGGAATTTACCTTGGCGCGCTTTAACCAAGGCAACCTGCGTCGCGACCAGGGGCGATTGAATGATGCCGCCACTTGTTATCGGCAGGCGCTGCAGATCAAGCCAAATTACGCCGAGGCTCTGTTCAACCTGGGCGATGTTCTGTTTGACCTGGAACGACTGGAAGAGGCAATAGAAGCCTATGAACAGGGACTGAACTTAAATCCAACGCACCAGCATGCCCAATACAACCTGGGGTTGGCGCTGGACGCGCTGGGGCGACTGGAGGAAGGCGCAGATTTCTACCGGCGTGCGCTGGAGGCCGACCCCAGCATTCCTGAAGCACACGTCAACCTGGCCAACATCTTGAACGTGCAAGGCCGATTCGACGAGGCTATCGCCAGCTATCGGCGCGCACTGGACCTCAATCCCGGGCTTAGCCAGGCGCACAGCAATCTGCTGTTCTGCCTGCATTACCAGCCGGGGCTGGACCCGGCGGCGCTTTATGCCGAACACCGTGAATTCAATCAGCACCACGCCAAGCCGCTGGCGCGCGAGATACAGCCGCACACGAACAGCCGCAACCCGGAGCGTCGACTACGCATCGGCTACGTGTCGGCCGATTTCAAGCAGCACTCCGTCGCCTATTTTCTCGAGCCGGTGCTGGCTGCTCGCGACCGCGAGCATTTCTCCGTCTATTGCTATTCCGGCGTAGCCAAACCAGACGCGGTGACTGCTAGGCTGCAGGCTCAAGCAGATGTTTGGCGCAACACGGTCGGGATGCAGGACCAAACGCTGACGCAGATGATCCGCGCGGATGAAATCGACATTCTGGTCGACCTCTCCGGACATACCTCCGGCAATCGCCTGCCGGTTTTCGCCACCAAGCCCGCGCCCATCCAAATCACCTGGTTGGGTTATCCCGACACCACCGGCTTGGACACGATCGACTACCGCTTTACCGACGCCCTCACCGATCCGCCCGGTGCAGCAGACCAGCTGCACAGTGAAAAACTGGTGCGACTGGCGCAGGGTTTTCTATGCTTTCAGCCGGCGCCGGACAGCCCGCCAGTTGGCGATTTACCGGCTACCTCTGCGCACCGGGTGACCTTTGCCTCGTTCAACAATCTGCCAAAAATCACGCCTGAAGTAGTCGCCGTCTGGGCCCGCATCCTGCAGAAAATTCCGGCCGCCCACCTGCTGCTGAAGAGCAAGCCCTTGGGCACGCCAGCGATACGGGACCGTTACCTGGGACTGTTTGCCGAACACGGTATCGGCCCGGAGCGGCTAACGCTGGCCGGGAAAATTCCCGAGGTGGCGGGCCATCTAGCACTCTACAACCAGGTGGACATCGCCCTCGATCCTTTCCCCTACAACGGCACCACCACTACCTGTGAGGCACTATGGATGGGGGTGCCGGTGGTGACGTTGGCCGGCGACCATCACTGCGCACGGGTCGGTGCGAGTTTAATGGCGCGGATTGGGCTGGATGAACTCATCGCCGAAACCGCCGATGCTTACGTTCAGAAAGCGGTGGCCCTGGCGCAGGATCTGCCGCGCTTGGCGCAACTCCGCGCCGAGCTGCGCGGCCGCATGCAGCATTCCCCACTGTGCGACGCGATGGGCTTTACCCGCACCCTGGAGGCAGCCTATCGCGATATGTGGCACAACTGGTGCGCTACCAAGCCATCACAACCTGCCGCCTTGCGCGTGAACATTGCCGACGGAATTACCTTGCACGTGCCGGCTTCGCTCGCGCTGATGACGCCGTATGTCCTGCTCGAACAAGAGGACTGGTTGGAGGATGAGATCAGCTTCGTGCGGAACTTGCTCAAACCCGGCATGAACGTCATCGACATCGGTGCCAGCTATGGCGTTTACACCACAACCATGGCGAAACGAATCGGGCCACAGGGTCGCTTGTGGGCAATTGAACCAGCGCGCGCCACCATGGAATTACTGCAACAAAGCGTGGAGACAAACCACCTCGACAATATCCAGCTGATTCAGGCAGCTTTGTCGGACCATGATGGCAGCGCGACTCTAAACCATAGCGCCAATTCTGAATTGAATGCGCTTGCCAGTGAAGTGGGTGCAACCGGTGAAACTATCGTACTGCGCACCTTGGACTCTTGTGCTGGTGACTTGGGCTGGCGTGACATCGACTTCATCAAGCTTGATGTGGAAGGAGCAGAAGCCAACGTGGTGACAGGTGGGATGGCGTTTCTACAGCGCGAATCTCCGTTGATCATGTATGAAGTAAAGCATGAGAACCGGATCAACCTTGATCTGATCGCCCATTTTTCCCGATTGGGCTATGCGAGTTACCGCCTGGTTCCGGGGCTGGCGCTGCTGGCGCCGTTCGACACCGATAATTTGGTCGATCCCTATCTGCTCAACCTGTTCTGCTGCAAGCCGGATCGCGCAGATGCTCTGGCGCGCGCCGGGCTTTTAGTACGCGACCTCGACCCACCTTGCCCAGAACCGCTCGACGAGAGCATGTGGTTCAGCCACCTGACACGGATGCCCTATGCCAAACCGTTTTCCGCCGTCTGGCTGGAGACTGCCGAACATAGCGACAGCGCCGATTGGCAGCGTTATCGCAACGTACTGAATCTGTATGCGCAGGCTCACACGCCAGCATTGGCACCTACGCAGAGATTTTCCTCGTTGCAACAATGCGTGCTGCAGGCTATCGAATTGGCGCGGAACAACGGCAGCTTCGCCCGGCTCGCCACCTTGGCGCGCGTCGCCGCAGAATTCGGTGCGCGTGAGTTGGCGGTAGAAGCGTTGCAGACCATTGAGGCCCAGCCACAAGGTGCTTCGCCTTGGGCTTTGAATGAGCCTTTTCTTCCGGTTTGCGCGCGCTTTGACTCAATTGATCCGGGGCCGGACACACAATACTGGATACGCGCCAGTGTCCTGGAGCAACTTGAAAAATTGCGTGGCTATTCTTCCTACTTCACCGGCGAGAACAGCTTGCCTGCACTGCAGTGGCTAAGCGAATCCGGATTTCAAAGCGCACAGATGGAAAGACGGCGGCAGTTGGTGCGGCTACGTAGCGGTCAGCAGGCTGTACCTGAGCCTTCGGTTTTACTGGCGACAGCCAGCGGCGACAACCTCAACCCGGATTTCTGGTCGGGCGGCGGTTTGTTATGACTTCAGGGTATCTCTAACAATCCAGCGTTCGCCCAAATGTAAGGCGCGGAAAAATTTTCACCTCGCCGCATATGGGTTATTTGTAAGAAAGCAATTTTTTCCCCACACAGCAGCCAGATGAAATCTGAACTTTTAGAAGTGCCCTTCAACAGCGGACCGGGTAGAATTTAGCCATGAATACTGAGCCCAATCCCGCATCCTTACTGCAGCGCGCCTTCACTTTCCATCAGGTCGGACGGTTGTCTGAAGCGGAGCCCCTGTACCGGCAGGTGCTGCTTGCTGCACCAAGCCATCCCGACGCGCTACACCTGTTAGGGGTGCTGTGCTACCAGACGCAACGCCTGGCAGAGGCAGTCGATCTGATGCGGCAGGCGGTAGCAGCCAACCCGAATTTCCCCCACGCCTATTTCAACCTGGGCGTGGCGCTCAAGGATCTGGGCCGGCCCGAGGAAGCGGCCGAAGCTTACCGGCAGGCTGTAAATTTGCAACCGGATTATGCCGAGCCCCACTTAAACTTGGGCACCTTGCTCAAGGATGCCGGCCGCATTGAAGAGGCGATCGCCTGCTATCAACGCGCATTGGCACTCAACCCTAACTTGGCCGAGGCACACTACAATCTGGGCGTGACCTTCAGCGACCAGGGTCAACAGGCAGAGGCGGAGCTTTCCTATCGCCGCGCCATTGCGGTTAATACCAAACACGCCCCGGCGCACTTCAGCCTGGCCGGAATACTCAGGCAGCAGGCCCGGCTGGATGATGCCCTGTCGTGCTACCAGCAAGCTGTGGCGAGCAACCCCGCCTATGTCAAAGCGTACTTCGCCTTGGGCAACCTGCTCAACGAAATGGGCCGCCCCGAGGATGCCATTGCGGCATTTCAGCGCGTGGTGGCATTGCAGCCGGATTTTGCCGAGGCCCATTTTGCTCTGGGCAATGCCAGGTTCGATCAGGGCCGTTTGGAGGAAGCACAAACCGCCTACCTCAAGGCACTCAAGTTGGTTCCGGATTTTGCCGGTGCCCATTACGGTGTGGGCAACGTCCTGTTCGCACAAGACCGCCTCAGCGAGGCAGTGGCGAGCTACCAGCAGGCGCTGGCGATTTTTCCGGACTATGCCGACGCCCACAACAACCTGGGCAACACCCTGCAAACTCAGGCGCGCACTCACGAAGCCATAACCAGCTACCGCCGCGCCCTGTCTCTCAAACCCGATACCGCACGGGTACACAGCAACCTGCTGTTCGCCCTGAACTACCCCGCCGACAGTACGCTGGAAACTTTG
>Ga0315281_10003214_pt1 | contig 24016 bp, 21 predicted proteins | sample YL17G07_0_MG_FD_204540 | JGI IMG/M metagenome (GOLD analysis project Ga0315281, IMG submission 204540) | Sediment microbial communities from Yellowstone Lake, YNP, Wyoming, USA - YL17G07_0 | ecosystem: Environmental > Aquatic > Freshwater > Lake > Sediment | place: USA: Wyoming | collected... | reverse complement strand
GGCGCCGACTACATCCACCTCGACGTGATGGACGGCCGCTTCGTGCCGCCGATCACCTTCGGCCCCATCGTCGTCGAGGCGGTGCGCCGCGTCACGAAGCTGCCGCTCGACGTCCACCTGATGATCGAGCGCCCCGAGCAGCAGTTCGACGCCTTCATCGACGCCGGCGCCGACATCGTCAACTTCCACATTGAGGCGTCACCGCACGCCGACCGCCTGCTGCGCAGCATCCACGCGAAGCAGAAGCGCGCCGGCATCTGCATCAACCCGGCCACGCCGCTCTCGGCGATCGAAGAAGTGCTGGACGTGGCGGATCAGGTGATGGTGATGATGATCAACCCCGGCTGGGGCGGCCAGAAGCTGCTGCCGTCGATGCTGGAAAAGGTGCGCCGCCTGCGCGCCATGCTCGACGCCCGCGGCCTCAAGCCCGACATCGAGCTGGACGGCGGCGTCAAGACGAACAACGTCGCAGCCTGCATCCAGGCCGGCGCCGACGTGCTGGTCTGCGGCTCCTCCGTCTACAACGCCGACGCCTCGCCGCAGGTCAACCTGCGCGCCCTCCGCGAGGCCGCCGCCGCCGTCACTCGCTAGCGATCGCCGCGTCCAGGTCCGCCTCCGACGTCAGCGCCCGCGCCCGCCCCACGAACTCCCGCAGCGACGCGCTCCGCTTGCGCAGCGCGTCCAGCTTCGGCCCGATCGGGTCGATCGACCCGGCGCTGTCCGCGTACGAGCCGTGGAACGCGAAGTACGCCTGGTTCAGCCGCCGGATGTAGTAGCCGTTGGCGGCGAGATATTGCCGCTCGTCCTTCATCGCCTGCTCCGCCTCCGCGATCTTGCCGTCCCTCAGCAGCGCCTCGACACGCACGCGCAGCCCCCGCATCTCCTTCGTGAAGTCGATCGCCGGTGGCGAGGCGAGCCGCCCGCCGGACGTCGCGGCCGTGGGCGCCGTCGGGAGCGGATACTCCGCCACCAGCATGTCGCCCAGCTCGCGCCCCACCATGTTCGCGACAGTCTCGTTCAGCGTCGTCAGCTTGGCGCCGGAGAAGTAGCGCCGGCCCAACGGTGTGAAGTACAGGTAGTGGTGCGTCCACTCGTGCGCGATGTCCTGCATGATGAAGTGGTAGTCGGCGTCCTCCGGGATGATCGCCGGGTACGTCGCGATGCCGCCGATCTCCACTACCAGCGCCGAAGTCGCGCCGTCGCGCTCGGCGTCCGCCTCGATGCGCTGCACGCGTTCGATCGGCAGGTCCGCCTGCAACAGCGACTCCGACTGCTTGCGGATCTCGCCCCGGGGCGACGTCACCAGCACCGACGGCGGATTCTGGAACTCGATGTTCACCGGCGGCCAGACGATCCGCGCGCCGAAGTCGCGCGTCAGCCCCGCCTGCTTGATCACGCGCGTCAGCCGTCCCTCCAGTATCAGCTCCACCTCGTTCTCGATGCCCGCGCGCTCCGACCGCAGCGCCGCCGAGAGCGTGCGATCGGCCGCGGCGGCGGCGGCGTCGCTCGCCGGGTCGCCGGCCGTGCGCTCGGCGGCCGCGATCGCGGCGTTGAGCGCGAAGTAGCGCGCCACGTCGGCGTCCTCTTGCGCCGCCGACGGGCGGCCCCAGGCCGGGCGCGCCGCGAGCATCGCGAACTTCACCCAGGCGTGGCTCGCGACGAAGCCCGGCGAGTTGAAGTCGTTGGGGCCGTCTGGGAGCGGCGTCAGCAGCGCGGCCGGCACAGCCAGCCCGATCGCGAACGCGAGCAGGGACGCGAAGATCGCGTGCGGCCACCAACTGCGTGCGGATGCCATGCGCACAGGCTAGCGTGCGCGGACGGGAAGCGCGCCCGCTACCCCTCGGCGCCCAGGTGCCGCCCGCCCAGCACGTGCATGTGCAGGTGCGGCACCGTCATGCCGGCGTCCTCGCCCACGTTGAACGCGATGCGGTAGCCACTCTCCTCGATGCCCTCCGCCGCCGCGAGCGCGCGCGCCACGGCCAGCATCCGCACGAGCGCCGGCCCGTGCGCGTCCGTCACGTGCCGCGCGCCAGCGATGTGCTCCTTCGGGATGATCAGCAGGTGCACCGGCGCGCGCGGGTTGATGTCGCGGATGGCGAACACCACCTCGTCGTCGTGCAGCCGCGGCGCCGGGATCTCGTCCGCCACCATCTTGCAGAACAAGCAGTCGCCGCTCATCGTGTCACCTCGCTGTGTCTTGGTTATTGGTCATGGACTCGCTCGCGGGATTAGTTTCCGGGGAGTGAGGGTACAGCGAGTTCAAATACGTGAGCGAATTCCTTGCGGTTCCAAATCACTCTCACGGTCACCCGGTAGATATTGGGCTGCAGCCGCCATTGGTGCCAAAGATTCGGATGCCCGACCCATGTTGCACCCGTCGCGTAGTATCCAGGTAAGACGGACCGATTGTGCGGCGTCGAAAGACGAGGGGCCTCCCCGACCCAGTAAACGGGTATCCAGAATGGCTTACCCACGAAGAGGGGGGCTATAGCCGCGCTCGTCGCTCCGAGTGTAATGACCGCATCGTCCTGTAGCCGAGAAACATCGCCCGACGATGGCCGAAACTCCAGCGTCGCGTGACACTGATCGGCGTCATTCGTACGGCTAACCCTCCCCCGCCAACCGGTTCGTTGTTGGTTGACTCCGCGTAAGTGATACCAAGTCTGGTATGGCACCCTACGATCGTCAGCGGCCGTAGCAACTTCGGCAAATACGATGTTCGGGTCGGGGGTTATGCCGAATAGGGCCGCCCCAACCTTCACGATCGGAAGTTGGAGTATGAAGCTAATGATCGACAGCATGACCATGTCGCCATCGTACCATCCAGATCGCCTGAAGGTGATAGCTGCGGCTGCTATTGGCTACCCGCCCGCGGCCCCCAGGAGCCGCCGGGCCGCTACCCGCCAGCGCCGACCACGGCCTCTGCCTCCATCTCGATCAGCATTGCCGCGTCGATCAGCCGCGGCACCTCGACCATCGTCGTGACGGGGCGGATCTCGCCGAAGGCGGCGCCGTGCGCGCGCCCGGCCTCCTCCCAGCGGCTGATGTCGGTGATGAACATTCGCGTGCGCACGACGTCGCGCAGCGACGCGCCCGCCTTCAGCAGCGCCGCCTCGATGTTGCGCAGGCACTGCGCCGTCTGCGCGCCCAGGTCGCCCGGCCCGACGATCGCGCCGTCCGGCCCCGTCGCCGTCGTGCCCGCGACGAACACCTGCGCTCCCACACGCACCGCCCGCGAGTAGCCGATGATCGGCTCCCACGTCCCCCCGCTGCTGATGTTCTGCCGCTCCATGCCGTCGCTCCTTTTGTCGTCGCAAGTCACAGGTTGGGGGATTCTCGCAGATCGCGCGCCGAAGGCGTAGGGGCGCAGCCTGCTGCGCCCGTCGCACGTAGTCCAAACGCACCTTGCGGACGTTTGCGCGCACTCGTAGTATCGCCGCATGGAATGCCCCCACGAACCCGGCTGCGACCAGCGCCATCCGCCCCGCCAGCGCTGCAACGTCCCGTGGCCCGCGCAGGATGCCGCGCTCCAACCGCCCCTCGCCGGACCGCTCGAACAACGAGCACACGCCGTGTTTGTGCGGCCCCGCTGGTTATTGCTGCCGGCAGCGTTCGTCGACATCGCAACTGCTGTGATGCTCGTGATCGTATGGGTAATCGAACGTCCTCGCCCGGGTGTCGATAGGGGTGATGGGATGTTCCTCGCGGCCATGCTGGCCACGTTGTTCTGTGGACTCGGGTGGTACCTCACATCACGAGCTGGATGCGCCATGGGCTGTGCGGCGCAACTCCTGCGATTCGCCGGATTCATAGCGATGTTCTTCTTCGCTGAATCGGCGTACAACCCCCACATGGACAATCCGTGCAACCCGCTGGCCACGTATGACGAGTGCGTCGACGCCGCCGGGCGCTGGTACGCCTTGGCGTACGCGGGCATCGCTGCGAGCGCGCTGCTGTCGGGTGTGCTCCTGTATCTCACGCAGCGAGACGATCTCTGACGCTCGTGCCGATCGCTGACGTCATCCGCTTGGAGATCGCGGCGGCGCGGCGTAGGTTGGTGGTGCTGCTACCCCGCGCGGCGGGGCGCCCGATCGCGCGCGCGGGCCGTCCGCGGCGAATCGACGGCACAGCGAAAGATTGTCCGCGAACGCATGCAATCAAATCCAATCAACCAGGAGCACGAAATCGGCCCGAAGCGCGGCCGCGTTGAATCTGGATGCACCGCCGATCGCCCCGGGGAGGAAGAAAACGGAAATGCAATCAAGCAATCAAAGAGGGGGCCCGGCGCCGGATGCTCAGTCCAGCCCCGCGCGGAAGCGGTGGTAGTCCGTGGCGCGCTTGAGCGCCCGCGCCGCCCGCTCGAACGACGCGAACACCGCCAGACCGCGCGCCTGGATGCGCTTTCGTGCCTCCGCCACGACGTCCTCGACGTGCTGCGGCTGCAGCACCGCCACGAACGGCTTGGCCGACTCGTCGCGGTGCGCCGCCAGCGTGTCCAGCATCCCGTCCAGGCTGGCCGGGTTCGCGTGCCACGCCCGCGCCAGGAACCCCGACGCCATCTCCATCGCGATCGCGTCCACGTTCGGGTCCGCATCAAGGATGGCGAACAGCTTGCGCAGCGTCCCCGCCGACCCGCCGAAGCCGATCGTGCCGCCCATGTCGAGCGGGTTCTGGTAGCTGCCGCCGACGATGTTGAAGAACGACCCCAGCTCCGCGTACGACGCATCGGAGAGCCGCGGAACCTCCATCCCCGCGTTCACGAAGGCGTCGGTGATGACCACCGACTGGCCGCCGGTCATCGCCATCAGCCCCATGCCGCGGCCGGTCGCCGGCTTCGCGTACAGCAGCGCCTTCACGACGTCGATCGCGTCCTCCAGGCTGTCGGCCGCCAGCGCGCCGCACTGCCGGACGATCGCGCCGAACACCGCCTGCGACGTCGCCAGCGAGCCCGTGTGCGAGGCCGTCGCGCGCGCGCCCGCGTCCGTGACGCCGCCCTTCCACACGACGACCGGCTTCAGCAGCGCCGCCCGCCTGAGCGAGCGGACAAAGCGCGGCCCGTCCTTCACGCCCTCGATGTACATCGCGATGACCTTCGTCTCGGGGTCGTCGGCGAGGTAGTCGAGGTAGTCCGGCACGTCGAGGATGATCGCGTTGCCGATGCTGATCGACGTGCTGACGCGCACGCCGTGCACCTCGCCCACGAGCCCGAAGTTGATGGCGTGCGTGCCGCTTTGCGAGATGAACCCGACGTCGCCGGCCTCGCCCGCGCCCTGGTCGCCGCTCTGCCGTATGCCGAGCCGGCGGTTGTACAGGCCCATGCAGTTCGGCCCGATCAGCGTCAGGTTGCCGTCTCGCGCGATCTGCAGCACCTGCTCCTGCAGGCGGATGCCCTCCTCCTCGCCCGTCTCGGCGAACCCGGAGGTGAACAGCGCCACGCCGCCGACGCCGCGCTTCGCGCAGTCGGCCAGCACGCGCGGTGCGACCGGCCGCGGCACCGCCAGCATCACGTAGTCAATCTCGCCCGGCACGTCCATCAGCGACGTGAAGTTCTGCACGCCCATCGCCTCGATGCCGGGGATCTCGTTCGGATCGATCTGCACCGAGTAGACGGGGCCGCCGATGAAGGTGCCGTAGTTGCGCAGCCACATGTAGCCGTCGGCCTTCTTCGAACCAACGACGACGACGGACTTTGGCGCAAGCGCGCGGTGCAGGTCGTGGGAAGGGGGTGTGGTCATGGCCATCGCTCCGCTTCGAGACAGCAGCCCGCGGGCCGCGTCGCCGGCATCAGCCGAGCACGATGCGCGCGTCGACCGCGAGCGCGCCGTCCTTGTATGCGAAGACGGGGTTCAGGTCCAGCTCCGAAACCTCCGGGTGCTGCTCGACGAACTCCGAGACCTTCAGCAGCAGCTTCTCGAGCCCCGCGACATCCGCCGGCTCCTGGCCACGATAGCCTTCGAGCAGCGGGTAACCCTTGATCTCGTGCACCATCTGGCGCGCGTCGCGGGCGTCCAGCGGGACCACGCGGAACGACACGTCCTTCAGCACCTCGACCAGCACGCCGCCCAGTCCGAACATCAGCACCGGCCCGAACTGCGGGTCCTTCGTCATGCCGACGATCACCTCGACGCCCTGCTTCTCCATGCGCTGCACGGCCACGCCGTCGATCGTGGCGTCGGGCGCGTGCTGCTTCGCTGACGCGACCACCCGCTCGAACGCCGCTCCCACCTCGTCCGGCGAGTTGAGGTTCAGCGCGACGCCGCCGACGTCCGACTTGTGCGTGATCTGCGGCGAGACGATCTTCAGCACGATCGGGAAGCCCAGCTCGATGGCCGTCTTCACCGCTTCGCCGCGGTTGCGGGCGAGGCGCGCCGGCGAGACGGGCACGCCCGCCTCCTCCAGCACCTGCTTGGCTTCGATCTCTGTGAGAAGCGAGCGGCCCTCGCTGCGGGCGCTCTCGATGATGGTTGACATGGACATAAGGTTCTCCCTGGATAGCGTTCGAGCGCCCTCATGCTACGAGACGCCGCCCGTTGCGGGAAGCGCGATCGGGGGTGGGTTCCGGCCCGCGGCGGGTGTAGGATTCCTGATCTGGACCGGATCGTTGTAGCTCGGATGCGCCCGCGACGGGAGGTGCGGCGTGGTTCTCGCCTGGTGGTGCTTCGCGTGGCTCGCCGGCACAGCCGCGGCCGCGACGCTCGGCCGCGGCGCCTGGCCGCTGGCGATCGCCCTGGCGGCGCTGCCGGCGGCGCTCGCGCTGTGGCGGCGCGACCGGCGCATCGCGCTGTTCGCGGCCGCGCTGCCCCTGCTCTTCGCGGGCGCCGTCCTGCGCTACGAGGCGGCGCGCCCGGCGGTCGCCGCGGCCGGCGCGGCCGCGTACAACGACGGCGTCGCCATGCGCATTCGCGCCGTGGTGCGCGACGACCCGGATACCCGCGACACGACGCAGCGCTTCGCGGTCAGCGTGCGTGCCGTGCAGCAGCGCGGCGAGTGGACGCCGGCGTCGGGCGGCGTGTTGGTGTCGATCGGGCTGCTGCCCCGCTACCGCTCCGGCGACGTGCTGGAGCTGGAGGGCAAGCTCGAATCGCCGCCGCATCTCGACGGCTTCGACTACGCCGCGTACCTCGCGCGGAAGGATGTGCAGAGCGTCATGGCGTTCCCGCACGCCGCCGTCGTCGGGCACGAGGACGACAGTCCGTGGCACGCGACGGTGCTGCGCGTGCGGCGACGGCTCTCGGCCGCGCTGGCGCTCTCGCTGCCGGAGCCGCAGGCGTCGCTGGCGCAGGGCGTGCTGCTGGGCCAGCGGTCGGCGCTGCCGAACGACCTGGCCGATGAACTGAATGCGACGAACACGTCGCACCTGGTCGTCGTCTCCGGCTCCAACGTCGTACTGGTGTCCGCGTTCGCGATGCTGCTGCTGACGCCGATCGCCGGGCGCCGCCGCGCGGTGGCGCTCTCGATCGCGGCGGTGGTCGCGTACGCGGCGCTGATCGGCCTGTCGCCGCCGGTGCTGCGTGCGGTGATCATGGGCATCGTCATAGTCGTAGCGCGCGTCAGCGGCCGCCGCTCCAGCGCGATCACGGCGCTGCTCTTCGCCGCGGCGATCATGGCGGGCATCGACCCGTGGACGGTGCGCGACGTGTCGTTCCAGCTCAGCTTCGCCGCGACCGCCGGCATCCTGTACCTCGCCGGGCCGCTCCGCCGCTGGTGCATTGAGCTGATCGCGCGGGCGCTTCGCGTCGAAACGGTGCCGCGGGCCGTCGATGCGGCGTTCGCGGAGCCGCTGTCGGTGACGCTTGCCGCGATCGCCGCGACGACGCCGCTGCTGGCGCTGAACTTCGGGCGTCTCTCGCTGGTGGCGATCCCGGCGAACGTGCTGGTGGTGCCGGCGTTCCCGTTCATCCTGCTGGCGTCGCTCGCCGCGGCGCTCGGTGGCCTGCTGCCCGCGTGGCGGCTCGTCGCGGCCGCGCCCGCGTACTACCTGCTGACGTACTGGATCGAAGTCGCGCGCTGGCTCGCGGCGCTGCCCCACGCCGCCGCCGCCATCGACGGCTACTCGGAGCGCGCCGCCGCCGTCACGTACGTCGCGATCGCGGCGCTGGCGGCCGCGGCGCTGCGATTCGTGCCGCGCCCGGCGCAGTCGCGACGCGCGCCGGGCCCGCTGCGGCTGCCGCGGCTCGCCGCGTTCGCCGCGCCCGCGCTGGCGCTCGCCTGCAGCGGCGCGTGGATGCTGTGGCCGTCGGCGCCGGCGCGTCTGCAGGTGACGGTGCTGGACGTTGGACAGGGCGATTCCATCCTCGTCCGCGCGCCTGGCGGCACCGACGTGCTGGTCGACGGCGGCCCCGGCGGCGCCGTCGTGCGCGGCCTCGGCGAGGAGTTGCCGTGGTACGACCGCTCGATCGAGATGGTGGTGCTGACGCACCCGCAAACGGACCACGGGCTGGGTCTGCTGGACGTGCTGCGGCGCTACGACGTGCGTCGCGTGCTGGCAGATCCGCGCGTCACGGCGTCGCCGCTGTCGTTTGCCTGGGCCGGCGCCGTGCGCGACGAGGGGCGCACCGTCGAGGCGGCGCGCCAGGGCATGACGTTCGACCTGGGCGGCGGCGTGCGGATGGACGTGCTCGGCCCGGACGCCGCAATGGCGGCGGACTCGCAGCTCAACAACACGGGCGTCGTGCTCCGGATCAGCCTGGGCGAGACCAGCTTCCTGCTGACCGCCGACATCCAGGCCGATGCCGAGCGGGCGCTGCTGGCGGACGGCGTGGACCTGCACGCGACCGTGCTGAAGGTGCCGCACCACGGCAGCCGCACGTCGAGCACGCGGGCGTTTCTCGATGCGGTGCAGCCAGCGGTGTCGGTGGTTTCGGCCGGGCTCGACAACCCGTTCGGGCATCCGGCGCCCGACGTGGTGGCGCGGCTCCGCGAGTACGGCGACGTGTACGTCACCGCCCGCAGCGGCGCCGTCCACTTCGAGACGGACGGGCACACGCTGTCGGTGCGCACGCAGTCCAGCGCGGCGGCCGGAGCTGGATCGGGGCTGTGGGCGTGTATCCTGCTCTCAGTCAACTGCGAACCATAGCCGCACATCCGGGAGGCGCCACTTGCAACGACACGACGGCCGCAAGGCCGACCAGTTACGTCCCATCAGCATCGAACCGGACTTCCTGAGCCACGCCGAAGGTTCGGCGATGGTGCGCTTCGGCGACACGTGGGTGCTGGTGACGGTGAGCATGGAAGACCGCGTGCCGCAGTTCCTGCGCGGCACCGGCGGCGGCTGGGTGACGGCGGAGTACGGCATGCTGCCGCGTTCCACCAACACCCGCACCGAGCGCGAGGCGTCGCGGGGGAAGCAGAGCGGCCGCTCGCAGGAGATCCAGCGGCTGATCGGGCGGTCGCTGCGCAGCGTCACGAACCTGGATCTGCTCGGCGAGCGCAACTTCATCGTCGACTGCGACGTGATCAAGGCGGACGGCGGCACGCGCACCGCATCGATCACCGGCGCGTGCGTGGCGCTGGCGCAGGCGCTGAACCGGCTGGTGAAGGACGGCGTGGTCGCGTCGCTGCCGCTGAACGGGCTCGTCGGCGCGGTCAGCGTCGGCGTCGTCGAAGGACAGGCGCTGCTCGACCTGAACTACCCGGAGGACTCGAGCGCCGAGGTGGACTTCAACGTCGTGATGACCGATGACGGCCGCTTCGTCGAGCTGCAGGGCACCGCCGAGGGCCGCGCCTTCGAGCGGACGATGATGGACCGGCTGATCGACCTGGGCGCCGCGGGCGTCCGTGAGCTGAACGCTGCGCAGCGCGTGGCGCTGGGGCAGCTCGGCATCACGATGTAGGACCGAGAACCAAGAACCGAGAACCTACAGCCAGGAAAGCCCCAGTTTTCAGCCTCCAGGTTCTCGGTTCTGCCGCGCAGCCGCCGCTACGCGTATTCGCCCAGGAACGTGCCGCCGATGATGTGCAGGTAGCCGTCCTCGTCGGGCGACGACGCGGGGCCGACACCGAAGTCGGTCATCAGCCGGAAGCCGTTGGCGCAGTGGCGGTCGCCCAGCTCCGCCGCCACGCGCGATACGCTGCCGATGGCGTCCGACGTCCACAGCTCCGACTGCGTCAGCGGCTCCCGGTGGCGGGCGAGCAGCGTTACCGGCTCGCGCTGCACCTTGTTGTGGTAGACCACGACCTGCTCGTCCTCGTAGTGCACCGCGTCAGGCGCCTTGGGGTACGGGTGCAGGTACTTGCCGTCGACGACGTGGATGTGGCCGTGCGCCTGGCTCTGCATCGCGTGGTGGCCGAAGTTGCTGACGAGCCGGAAGCCGTTGCGGCAGTGCTGTCGTCCCATCGCCACGGCCGCGCGGGAGACCTTCGCCAGCACGTCCGAACTCCACAGCTCGCCCTGGTAGAGGTGCACGCGCGGGACGGCGAGCAGCATCACGTCGGCCCAGTCCAGCACGTTGTGGAAGACGATCACGTCGTCGTCTTCGTACTCGATGCGGGCGGGGGATTTTCGCTCGATGATGTCGCAGAAGACACAGTAATAATGGGACATCGCTTTCATTCTAGCGCAGGCGGTGTCACGGGCGCATGAACGGCGCGTCAACATCCGATCCCGCCTAGCCTCTCCGATGCGCCGGGCCTATACTCGGGCCATGGCCGACGTTCGCCCCTTCCGCGCGCTGCGCTACGTCGCAGGGCTCGCCAACCCCGCGCTCACCATCGCCCCGCCGTACGACGTGATCTCGCCGGCGCACCAGGCGGCGCTGTACGAGCGCAGCGAATTCAACATCGTGCGCGTCGAGTACGGCGAGCAGCGCCCGGGCGACACGCCCGCGGACAATCGCTACACGCGCGCCGCCCGTGACCTGGCCGCCTGGCACGAGGCTGGCGTGCTGGCGCATGACGCGGCTCCCGCCGTCTACATGTACCTGCAGGAGTTCAGGTGGGAGGGCGCGATTCACCGGCGGATCGCGCACTTCGCGGCCGTCCGGTTGGAGGAGTGGGAGAAGGGCGTGATCAAGCCGCACGAGCACACGCTCTCCGGACCCAAGGCCGATCGCCTGGACCTGCTCCGCGCGACGCGCACCCAGGTGAGCCCCGTTTACAGCGTCTATCGGCGCCCCGTCGTGCCGCACCTCCCGCCCGCCATGACGGGCGAAGTGCTGTACGACTTCGACGCGGACGGACAGCGCCATGTCCTGAGCGCAGTCCGCGATCACGGCGCGCTGAGGACGTTCACGGAGCACCTGGCGGCCTGCGACGTCTACATCGCTGACGGGCACCACCGCTACGAGACGGCGCTGACGTACCGGAATGAGTGCCGCGACCGTGCGGCGCAGTGGAGCGGCGAGGAGCCGGAGAACTTCGTCCTAATGGCGCTGACCGATGCGGCCGATCCCGGCCTGCTGGTGCTGCCGACGCACCGGCTGATCACGAAGACTCCGCTCCGCGCCGACGCGTTGAAGCTCATCGCGCGGCACTTCGACGTCGAGGAGATCGCGGCGGCCGATGCCACGGCGCGGCTGCACGCGACGCGCGACACGACGGCGTTCGTGGCGCTTGGCATCGAGGCGGGGCGGGCGCATCTCCTGCGGCTGCGGGACCGCGCGGGTATCGATTCCCTGATGCCGCCGGACGAGCCGGAGGCGTGGAAGCGGCTGGACGTGAGCGTGCTGCAGTACGGCATCCTGGCGCACGTCTTCGGCATCGACGACGCGGCGCTGAAGGCGGGCGGCGCGGTGTCGTACACGCAGGACGCAGCGGAGGCGGAAGCGGCGGTGCGCTCCGGCGCGGCGCGCGCGGCGTTCCTGCTGAACGGCACGCGCATCGACCAGGTGCTGGACGTGGCCGACGCCGGTGGCCGCATGCCGCAGAAATCGACCTACTTCTACCCGAAGCTGCCTACGGGCCTCGTCCTCAACTGGCTCGGCGCATAGCTTCCCGGGCCCCATGTTTGCACCCCCTCCAGCTTTGCCGTACAACTGACGGAGCCTCGTTCACAGGCACGATGCTGCACGCCCGGCCGCTTGCCGCGGCCGCATGAGGAGCCCGGATCATGGCCAAGAAGGTAGTGCTCGCCTACTCGGGCGGGCTGGATACGTCCGTCGCAATCCGCTGGCTGAAGGAGGCCCGTGGCTACGACGTCGTCGCGCTGACGATCGACCTCGGTAACGAGAAGGACCTGCAGACCGTCGAGCAGCGGGCGATGCAGATCGGCGCCATCAAGGCGATCGTGCGCGACGGCAAGCAGCCGTTCATCGACTACTTCGCCTTCCCCGCGCTGATGGCCGGCGCGGTGTACGAGGGCCAGTACCTGCTCGCCACCGCGATCGGCCGCCCGCTCATCGCCAAGATGCTGGTGGACGTGGCGCGCGAAGAGGGCGCGTCGGCGATCGCGCACGGCTGCACCGGCAAGGGCAACGACCAGGTGCGCTTCGACGTGAGCACGCAGGCGCTCGCGCCCGACCTCGAGATCATCGCGCCGGTGCGCGAGCACCGCATGAGCCGCGAGGAGCAGATCGAGTGGGCGGAGGAGCGCGGCGTGCCGGTGCCTGCGACGAAGGCCAGCCCGTTCAGCACCGACGAGAACCTCTGGGGCCGCAGCATCGAGGCCGGCGTGCTGGAGGACCCGTGGGCGTCGCCGCCGGAGGAGATCTACGCATGGACCCGCGGGCCGAAGGAGCAGCCGGAGACGCCGCGCGAGATCGAGATCGAGTTCCTGCATGGGCGGCCGGTGCGCCTGAACGGCCACGAAATGGACGGCGTGACGCTGGTGCAGACGCTGAACCAGTGGGCCGGCGAGCACGGCGTCGGCCGCACGGACATGGTCGAGGACCGGCTGATCGGCATCAAGTCGCGGGAGATCTACGAGGCGCCGGCTGCGTGGACGCTGCACAACGCGCACGAGGCGCTGGAGCAGATGACGCTCTCGAAGCCGCAGATCCGGACGAAGAACATGTTGCGGCAGGAGTACGCGGACCTGATCTACAACGGGCTTTGGTTCACGGCGCACCACCAGGATCTCGCGGCGTACGTCGCCAGCACGCAGCGGCACGTCACCGGTACGGTGCGGATGCGGCTGCACAAGGGGCAGGCGGTCGCCGTCGGCAAGAAGTCGCCGAAGAGCCTCTACAGCTACGCGCTCGCCACGTACGACCGCGGCGACCAGTACGACCAGGGGAACGCCGTCGGCTTCATCAAGATCTGGGGGCTGCCGGTGGCGCAGCAGGCGCGCACGCAGCTGCTTGCCGAGGGCGAGGCGCCGTTCCAGCTCGGCACATCGGAGCCAGAGACCGGCAAGGGCAACTAGGGTGCCCCCGGCAGCCCGCGCCCGCGCCCGGCTCCGCCTGCTGCTCGTGGCGGGCGCCGCGCTCGCGCTCGTGGCCTGCGGCGACACCACCGACGCGCGGCCGCCGCCGCACGTCGTCGCCACCGCCGACGCGTCCTCGCGCGGCGTCATCTTCGACTTGCTAGCGAGCACCACGCCCGCCGCGGCGACCGTGGCGCTGCACGGGCACGTCTTCGGCTCCGGGCCGACCGGCGTCGTGCTGGCGCACATGCGCATCGCCGACCAGACGTCGTGGTTCCCGTTCGCGACGGAGCTCGCCGACACCGGCAAGTTCACCGTGCTCACGTTCGATTTCCGCGGCTTCGGCGAGTCCGTGGGAGACAAGGACTTCGACCTGCTTACGGACGACCTTGAAGCGGCGGTGCGCTATATGCGCGATGTGCTGGGAGTCCGCAAGGTCTTCGTCATCGGCGCCAGCACCGGCGGCACCGCGGCGCTGATCGTCGCTGCGCGCACGCCGCTCGCGGGCGTCGTCACCATCTCCGCCGAGGCGGACTTCCTGGCGCTCGACGCGCTGGAGCCGGCGCGCCGCGTCACCGCGCCGAAGCTCTTCATCGCCAGCGAGGGTGACGTGCCGGCCGCCCGCAGCCTGGCCATGCTGGTCGATGCGGCGGCGGAGCCGAAGGATCAGCGGGTCTACGACGGCGACGCGCACGGGACCGCCATCTTCGACGGGCCGCATGCGCAGGAGCTGTCGCAGGCGCTACTCGACTTCCTAACGGCGCACTGAGACCCGCCCCGGCGCGGGTTGCCACTGGCGCACCGCCGGGCGTACTCTCCGGACGGAGGGACAGCGCATGACGCACGCGCCGGCCGATCTTGACCTGATGGCGCTTTCGGAGATCGTTGCCTCGCCCGTGATGGAGCGCCACGGCGAGCGCATCGCGCGCGTGAAGGACGTCGTCGCGCGCATGTCCGAGGGCGCCTACCCCGCCGTCGCCGGACTCGTCTCGCGCTCGGCCGGCCGCGACTTCTTCATACCGATCGACCACGTAGCGGAGATCCGCCCCGGCCTCGTGCGCCTCAACTCCAGCGCGCTCGACGTCGGCCGCTTCCAGCGCCGCGACGGCGAGCTGCTGCTCACCAAGGACGTGCTGGACCGCCAGGTGATCGACGTGCGGGGCACCCGCGTCGTGCGCGTGAACGACCTGTACCTCTCGTACGGCCCCGACGGCTACCACGTCGTCGCGCTGGACACCGGCGGCCGCGCGATCCTGCGCCGGCTCGTGCCCGGCGGCATGCGCGGGCGCTTCGCCGGGCGCATGCTCACGGACTGGCGCGAGGTCGAGTACCTGATGTCGGACACGCCCTCGGTCAGGCTGAAGACGGAGCACCTGCAGCTCCGCAAGCTGCGCCCGCAGCAGCTGGCGCGGATCCTCGCCGACCTCAGCAAGCAGGAGGGCGCGGAGGTCCTGTCGGCGCTGGACGAAGAGCAGGCCGCGGACACGCTGGAGGAGCTGTCCACCGAGCAGCAGGCCCAGCTGTTGAGCGCGATGTCGGTCGAGCAGGCGGCGGACTTGATCGAAGAGATGGAGCCCGACGAGGCGGCCGACGTGCTGGCGCGGGTGCCCGCGCCGCGCGCGGAAGAGTTGCTTCACGAGATGGAGGCGCACGAGTCCGCAGCCGTCCGCAAGCTGCTTGAGTACGACCCGGACTCCGCCGGCGGCGTGATGACCACGAACGTGCTCACCATCGCGCCGGACCAGGCCGTAGCCGACGCGCTGCGGGTCTACACCACGCAGGAGGACGCGCCGGACTTCGGCTACTACTTCTTCGTCGTGGAGGCGGACGAGAGCCTCGTCGGCGTGCTGAGCATGAGGCAGGTGCTGGTGGCCGGCCCCGGCGTGCGGGTGCGCGACGTGATGACGAAGGAGCCTGTCGCGGTCGATCCGGAGGACGATCCGCAGCGTGTGGCCGAGACCATCGCCGAATATAATCTTCTAGCCATCCCGGTGGTCGACGAACAGGGACGCTTTCTTGGGGCGATCACCGTGGACGACGTGCTGGACGTGTTGCTGAAAGAATCATGGAGACGCGGACGCAGCCGCGGGTTCGGCGGCTGACCTGAAACTGATGGGCGATAGTCATTCCGGACGTACGGTCGCAGCAACGGTTGTCGGATGCTGAACCGCAGGCTGGCCAACAGCCGCGGCTGCGTCCGTTCGCGCACCGCTTCCCGCGACTTTTCCTCCTTCTAGGCATCCTCGGCCCCGGGCTGATCGCGGCGAACGCCGGCAACGACGCCGGCGGCATCGCCACGTACGCCGCCGCGGGCGCCCGCTACGGCTATCAGCTGCTCTGGGTGCTGATCGTCATCCTCGTGGCGCTGATCGTCGTGCAGGAGATGTGCGCGCGCGTCGGCTCCGTGACAGGCATGGGATTCTCGGACCTCGTGCGCGAGCGCTTCGGCGTGCGCATGACGACCTTCGTCGTCGTGGCGCTGCTCGTCGCCAATCTCGGCACGACCTTCTCGGAGTTCGTCGGCATCGGCGCCGCCGCGGAGCTGATGCACGTACCGCGGCTCCTCGCGGTGCCGGTGGCGGCGGCGCTGCTCTGGACGCTCGTCGTCTTCGGCTCGTACAAGGTCGTCGAGCGCGCGTTCCTGGTCATGGCGCTCGTGTTCGTGGCGTACCCGATCGCCGCGCTGCTCGCGCATCCCGATTGGGGCGCCATCGGCCACGGGCTGGCGGTGCCGACCGTGCCGCGATCGTCCGGCGGCGTCACGATGGTGATCGCGATCATCGGCACGACGATCACGCCGTATATGCAGCTTTACCTGACGTCGAGCGTCGCCGAGAAGGCGGTGCGGCCGGAGGACTACGTCTACGAGCGCGTGGACGTGATCGCCGGCTCGCTGTTCGCGAACCTGGTCGCGCTCACGATCATGGTGGCGACCGCGGCGACGCTCTATGCCCACGGCACGCCGGTCAACGACGCATCGCAGGCGGCGCGGGCGCTGGAGCCGGTGGCGGGCTCGGCCGCCGAGGTGCTGTTCGCGGTCGGGCTGCTGGGCGCGTGCCTGCTCGCGGCGCCGGTGCTGGCGCTGACCAGCGCCTACAGCGTCGCCGAGGCGATCGGGCTGGAGAAGGGCGTATCGCAGGACTTCCGCCAGGCGCCCGCGTTCATGGGCATCTTCACCGGCATGATCGTCGTCGGCGCCGGCTTCGCGTTGCTGCCGGGCATCCCGTTCACCAGCACGCTGCTGGCGATCCAGATCATCGACGCGATGGTGCTGCCGGTGGTGCTGTTCGTGCTGCTGCGGCTGACGAATGACCGTGACCTGATGGGCGCGCGGGTAAACAGCCCGATCTTCAACATCATCGGCGGCGGCACCGCCGCCGTCGTCGTCACGCTGTCCCTCATCCTCGTCGTCATCACCGTCGTGGGAATCATCACCTAGCGGCTTGATCCAACGCCCCGGAACGGACACCCTTCAGCGCTGGACGGATACTGCCTCGCAAGAAGGGAACAGCATGCTGCCACTTGAAGGGATCAAGATTCTCGACCTGTCGCGCCTGGCGCCGGGTCCGTTCTGCTCGATGATGCTCGGCGACATGGGCGCCGACGTGCTCCTGGTCGAAGCGCCGGCCGACGGCAAGCTCGCCGCGGCGATCGGCGGGCGCGGCGGCAACGTCGAGGTGATGGCCGCGTACAACATGATGAGCCGCAACAAGCGGAGCATCGTCCTGAACCTGCGGGAGCCGGACGCGCGCGAGATCTTCTACAAGCTTGCCGAGACGGCGGATGTCGTGCTCGAGGGCTTCCGCCCCGGCGTCGTGAAGCGGCTGGGCGTCGATTACGACACGTTGGCGGAACGCAACCTGCGCCTTGTCTATTGCTCGCTGTCCGGGTTCGGGCAGACGGGGCCCTACAGCCAGCTCGTCGGCCACGACATCAACTACATCTCGGTTGGCGGCGCGCTCGGGATGATCGGCTGGCCCGGGCAGCCGCCCGCAATCCCCATGAACATCATCGCCGACTTCGCCGCCGGCGGCATGCACGCGGCGTTCGGCATCCTGGCCGCGCTGATGGCGCGCGAACGTACCGGCCGCGGCCAGTACGTGGACATCTCGATGTCGGACGGCGTGATGTACCTGCTGGCGAGCATGGTGGGGCCGGTGCTGATGGGCGGCGCGTCGCCGACGCCGGGCGGCACGCTGCTGAACGGCTCGGTGCCGCACTACAACGTCTACCAGTGCAGCGATGGCGGCTGGATCAGCATCGGCAGCCTGGAGCCGCACTTCTTCGTGAACCTCTGCAAGACGATGAGTTGCGAGCAGTACATCCCGCACCAGTACGACGCGTCGAAGCGCGAGGAGATCGCGGCATACTTCCGCGAGCAGTTCGCGACGAAGCCGCGCGACGAGTGGTTCCGCATCCTCAGCCAGAGCGACATCTGCGCCGCGCCCGTCTACTCGCTGGCCGAGGCGCTGCGCGACCCGCACAACCTGGCGCGGGAGATGGTGGTGGAAGTCGACCACCCGACGCTGGGCAAGGTGAAGCACGTCGGCATCGGCACCAAGCTGTCCGACACGCCCGGATCGGTGCGCTCGACCGCGCCGCTGGCGGGCCAGCACACGGACGACGTGCTGTCGTCGATCGGCTTCGACGCGGGCGCCGTGGCGGCGCTGCGCGAGCGTGGAGTGGTGCAGTAGGTCAGTTGATCGACTTCTTCCAGCCGTTGGCGAGGGCCTGCTGCTCGTTGCAGAACCAGCGCTCGCCGTTCTTCGGCTGGATGACGATGCCCTTGTAGCTCGGCTGATCCTGCGTGTGGTAGACCTTGGTCCCCTTCGCCGAAATGTTGCCCTTGATCGTGCAGCCCGGCAGCGACGACGTGCAGCCCTGCGGGCAGGCGTCGTTGCCCTGCTGGATCTGCTGCGCCGCGATCTGGTCGTTGCTCTTGTCGCACGCAGCGGCGGCCAGCGCGAACACACAGAGCGCAGCGCACAGCGGCATGAGCAGGCGGTGCTTCAGAAGACGATCGCTCATCGGTGCCCCAGTGTAGCCGAGCAACCCTGCGGCTCGCACCGCGCCCCTTGACGCGCGTCAAGCCTCCCGGTGCGGCGGGAGCGTGTGTCCCGCGCGCTGGCCCGGTGTACGCTGGGTCGCATGATGTGGGATGACGCGGCACCGCCGCCCGAAGACGACGACCCGGACCTGGAGCTTTCGATCCAGAACGTCGCCGTGCACCCGGAGCCGGGCGGGAGCCTGCGCGTCATGATCGCCACCACCCGCGGCGAGATCCGCGGCGTCCTCCACCCGTGCGCGACGGCCGCCGGCGCGGCGATCTACGTCGGCGGCGCCATGGGCGGCTTCGAGGGCCCCGCGAACGACATCTACGGCCGGCTGGCCGACCGCCTGCGGCCGCAACTCAGCGGCCTGCGCCTGCACTACCGCCGCCCCGGCGTCTTCCAGGAGTGCGTGCTCGACGTGCTTGCCGGCGTCTCGTTCTTGCGCGGCATGGGCGCCACCGGCGGCATCGTGCTCGTCGGGCACTCGTTCGGCGGCGCCGTCGTGATCAAAGCGGGCGAGCTGTCGGCGGCCGTCTCGGGCGTGGCGGCGCTGTCGCCACAGCTGTACGGCACGCACTCCGTGGAGCGGCTGGAGAAGCCGCTGCTGCTGGTGCACGGCATGCGGGACGGCGTGCTGGACTACGCCGCGAGCGAGGACATCCACGCGCGCGCCGGCGGGCCGAAGCGGCTGGTGCTGTACGCGGAGGCGGACCACACGCTGGCGCAGGCTGCCGCCGACCTGGAGGAGCTGCTGGCGTCGTGGCTGCCCGCGACGGTCAGCCGCACGCCGCCCACCGGGCGCAACTGAACGGCGGCGCGCTGTCCGCGCTGAACCGTCCCCTGTAGACTGCACGCCGTGACACGCATCGACCTCCCGATCTCCGCTTCAGGCGCGACGGCGCTCGATGTCGCGTGGCGCTGCGCGCGCGAGGGCGGCGCGCATGCGCTGTCGCGCTTCCGCTCGGTCCACGCGATCGACGTGAAGGGGCACCGCAACATCGTCACGCAGACCGACGTCGAGACTGAGCTGCTGATCAAGGCGATCCTGGCGGCGGAGTTCCCCGCGCACAAGATCCTGTCGGAGGAGACGGCGTCGGACACGGACGCCAGCCGCGGCTGGACGTGGGTGATCGACCCGATCGATGGCACGAAGAACTACGCGATCGGCCTGCCGTTCTGGTGCACGAACATCGCGCTCTGCCGTGACGGCGAGCCGGTGGTGGGGATCACGTGGGACCCCGTGCACGATGAGGGGTTCTGGGCGGTCGCCGGCGAGGGCGCGTACCGCGGCGATGAGCGCATCGCCGCGTCGGATCTGCCCGACGTGTTCAGCGCCGTGATCGGCATCGACCTGGGCTACGACGACGCGCTGGGATCGCGGCAGCTGGAGCTGATCCAGCGCATCTTCCCGAACGTGCAGGGCATCCGAATCACCGGCAGCGCGGCGCTGGGGCTGGCGTACGCCGCGTGCGGGCGCATCGACCTGTACGCGCACCTGAGCGTGTCGCCGTGGGACGTGGCGCCGGGCATCCTGCTGATCCGCGAGGCGGGCGGCGTCGCGACGGCGCGGGACGGCTCGCCGATGCGGATCACGAGCCGCACGTTCGCCGCGGGCGGCCGCCGGGTGCATGAGGACTTCATGAGCCGGTATGCTGCGGCGCAGGGTGGGGAGCAGTAGAGGGAGCGCAGCGCCCTATGATCACCCGCGTCCGTCTCGTCCCCGTCATTCTCTCCGCCAGCCTGCTCGTCGCTGCCCTCGGCGCGGCCGCCTGTCTTGGCGGCGGCGGCAGCAAGACGCTCGCCGCGACGCCCACCCCGCAGCTGCCTGGCCCCATCGAGGCGCTCGGGACGTGGGTGCGCGCTAACCGCAACGTCGACTTCGTCGGCGACTGCCGGAACGCCAAGCAAGGCGTCGACGTGGGCAAGCTGTGCGTGGCCGAAGTGGGTTCGCGCGGCACGCGGAAGGCGTACGCGCTCGGCCCGACGTTCGCCGACCCGACGGCGCTGGCGATGCTGGAGCAGGGCAAGGACGGCGCATGGACGGTGCTCTCGGTGAAGAACCGCGACCCCAGCCAGCCGTCGGTCCCCGGCGTCGACTGGCCGCTGCAGGTGGGGGACCAAGTGATCGTGATCGGCCTCGGCAGCGACGACTGCCTGCGCGTGCGCGACCAGGCGACGCAGCAGGGCAAGCAACTCAACTGCATCCCCGACGGCACCAAGGCGATCATCCAGGAGGGCCCGACCGAGGCGGAGACGTTCAAGTGGTGGCGGATCGCCGGCGACGGCTTCAACGGCTGGTCGGCCGGCACGTGGCTGCGCCTGCCGGACGCGATCGCCGCGGCGCTGGCGACGCCCGTGCCCGCAGCGACGCCGTAGACCGCGATCGGCTTGTCGCGCGGCGGTGCGCGAGACCCTGCGGCCGCCCGCGCCCGTGACGATCAGGCGATCAAGCGCCGCCCGGTTCGCGCTGCACCAGCCCGAGGAGGACGGCGAGGGGACGCGCCGCGATGAGCGTGACGGGCATGTAGATGGCGCCGACCCAGAGGGCTCGCCACGCGTCCGATGCGTGGTCTATGTACATCGTGTGGGTGACGGAGCGCAGGGGCTCGTTAACGATGAGCACGGTGTACGAGACCACGCCGACCCAGGCGAACATGCGGCCGGGAGCGCTGACCTCAAGCCGGCCGGGCAACTTGCAGACGAGCGGCAGGAAGATCAGCGACAGGCCCAACGCGATCATGGGCGACTGGAACGTCACCAGGTCGCCGCTATCGAGGTCGATCATGTTGCCGCCGACGAAGAGGAGCAGGCCGAGTACCACGATTGAGAGGATGTCGAGCGGCGCGCGCGTGTATTCGAGCAGCAGTTCCGGACGCTTGATCATCAGGTAGCCGCCCGCCATGCCGAGCGCGAACTCGAAGATGCGGAAGGGCGCAAGCGTCTCCACCCAGCTGTTGGCGTTGAGAAGGTTGCCATCGACCGCCACGATGCAGTTGAGCGAGATGAAGGTGACCGTGAACGCGGCGGCCAGGAACCACCACGGACCGATGCGCTTGAGGAGCGGCAGCAGCAGCGGGAAGAGCAGGTAGTACTGCACGATGAGCAGCACGAACCAGAGCGATCCCTCGGGCGCGAACTGCCAGGCACGGCTCCAGAAACGCGGGACGAGGAGGCCGCCGGCGAAGAGTTGGCCGCCATTGATGCGGACGTCGCCGTGGCGGACGAACCACGCGTAAGAGTCGCCGCCGTGTCGTTGCCACTGGATGACGGCGAGCACGGTCGCGAAGGCGAGCGTATAGGCGAATCCAAACCAGTACGGGATCATCACGCGGCGGAGGCGACGATACAGGAATCGCGGCGTCTCGCGGGGGCGCGGCTCGCGCCGCATCGCGACCATGGTCAGCGACAGTCCGCTGAGGATCATGAACAGCGGCACGCCCAGAAAGCCGATGCGGAAGAACGCGTCGCTGACGGCGGTGAACGTGGCAGGCGGATCGTGCGTCAACTGGTGCGGGACGAAGCGGAACGTGTCGGGCACGCTACGGGCGTTCTCGATCTTGATGTCCGTCCAGAGGTGGTAGAGGATCACCCAGAGAATCGCGAAGCCGCGGACGACGTCGATCGCGACGATGCGGCCGCTGGGCGGGATCAGCTGCGGCGTCCGCTCAGGCTTGTTGGTGACACGAGAAGCCGACTTTGGCACGCCTGACCTCGTCGCCGCCGTATGGAAATCGGTCACGGGGCGGGAGTGCCAGCATAGCAGAGCATCCTGCGGCGTCGCGGCGGGAGTGTAAAGGAGCGGGTGTCGACTCGGCGGCTGGCGCCCGCGCGAATCCCAGGGGGCGCTGTTGGCGAACGGTGGCGGGGAGTGCGACAATGCGTGAATCTTCGCCGGCTCGTGAAAGAGCAGGAGCATCTTCATGGCGTCTGCACAGTCTGAACTCGATGCCCGGCGGCAGGTCTGCGCGGCATACGTCGCGTTCCTCGGTCAACGGGACTACGCCGGGATGGCGTCCTGCATCGCCGATGACGCGCGGTTCCGCGCGATGACGCCGGGCGACCTTCACGAAGCGACGGGGCCGGCCGACACCACCGCGGTGTTGCGGGAGTGGTTCAGCGACGCCGATGTCTTCGAACTGCAGTCATCGGTGGTGGACGCGGTCGGGGACCGGATGCGACTCGCGTACACGGTGCGCCTCCGTGAGAACGGGGAGTGGTACGTGTTCCAGCAGCAGGCCTTCTGCGAGGTTGCCGACGGAAGCATCCGTGGGATCAGCCTGTTGTGTTCGGGTTTCCGGCCGGTCGATCCGCCGGCGTAGACCCCACCCGCCCGCGGCGCCCCCCGCCTTCGCTATAATCGAGCGCGCCTCACCGTGCCCAGAGCGGCTCGCAGGCGGGGGTAACTCAATTGGTAGAGTGCTAGCCTTCCAAGCTGATAACACTGCCGTCAACCGTCGAACCTGAATCGTACCTAATCTGTAGTTCCGTTTTTGTCGGCTTCACAAGCTGATAGGTACTAGCTCAGCTTGTGAAGCGTTACTTGCCTTTTCGCTTCGCAGCGGGTGCGCGGAAGCCTTGCGCTCGGACTTGCTTGGACATTTCGATGAGCGCCCAACTGGCCCACTCCTCTAGCTTCATGTCCTCGATGGCCGCTCCGATTCTTACTGCGTGGTGTGCCTCTGACGAGATGGCAAAGCGGCAACCTATCGGATACGAGACAGGCGACCAAGGAGCTTGCCCGCGATGACGCAAGCAAGCCCCCTTCGGCGTCAGGCCGGCTTAGATACCGGCTGATACCCCGGCTCAGATACCGGCTCCGCTGGCCCGTCGCCCTTGGGCGGTACAGGCGTTGTGAGAGTACAACGCTCACACAACACCGGGATGCGTAGGCCGTCGGGCGTGGCGATGGTGGGGCCGATGTTCGCCCCGCACCGATTACAGGTATTTTGTTCCGTCATGTTCGTTCTCCTTTCACTAACAATCGCTGCCCGGTTGCACGGCCTCGAAGATTCTATCCGTCCAAGCGTGAGCCCCTACGCTCGTATCTGACGAACGCCAGTACGACGGCGACGCCCGCGCAGTAGGCCACGGGCCTACAGACAGGGACGCCCTACAACCGTCGCGCCTGTCACCTCGTCGATTGACTGGCCGCGAGAGGATCCCAACGGCTTCACTTCCAACGAGCGGGAGTTGACCTCGACGCAAGTCCAGACTTCGAGTCCGTGAGGGAACTTGTCGGGCGAAATATTGTTTAGGGTGTCACATTCCACCCACCAGTTGCCGTCTGGCTGCTGCCTGGGGCCATGCAAGGTCACGTACATCTTCGGTAGCATTCCAAGCTTGTACCCTAGGCAGAAGTCCGGCAATTGCGCGAACAGCGCGTCTAGAATCTCGGGAGCTGTTCGTTGAGGAACCACTGCCGTAGCCGTTGGTGGCACGTATGGTACCAATTTCGCGCCGCCGGAGTAGGTTCGTTGAGGAGCGCTGCTTCGGTTCGATGAGGCGGATTGTCCAGTCCCTCGTCCCACCAACACGAGGACGACCATGATTACCAGCACGACATGAACGCCGAATCCGAGCCACGCGCCGAAGAGGACATCTTTCTCGGTCTTGTTGTTCCATCCGAACAAGCGAGCAACGAGGATGGAAATGACCGTAAGAAGGT
>Ga0315281_10003213_pt1 | contig 24025 bp, 24 predicted proteins | sample YL17G07_0_MG_FD_204540 | JGI IMG/M metagenome (GOLD analysis project Ga0315281, IMG submission 204540) | Sediment microbial communities from Yellowstone Lake, YNP, Wyoming, USA - YL17G07_0 | ecosystem: Environmental > Aquatic > Freshwater > Lake > Sediment | place: USA: Wyoming | collected... | reverse complement strand
CAAGTTCACAATATTCAAAGCCGACTTCTTGTAACCACTTAAGCCATAGACTTGGGGGAACAGGATGATCACTCCCATGATGAGTCTTATACCAATCATCTAGTTCTTCTCGGGTAATTCCATTTTGGAGCACATCTCGCTCCCAGCGTTTCCAGATTTTTTCTGTGGACTCTGGCGAATCGCTGGTCAACATGACTGAGAAAGAAAAAATTCCTCCCGGCCTTAATGATTGATAGACATTCCTGCAGACAGATATTTTCTTCTTATCCGTTTCAGGATAATGGGGAGCAAGGTTTGAGAGGACATAGTCGAAAGAGCAAATTCTTCTAAATTTAACCATGTCAGCGCAAATGATCTCAGCTCGATTTGCATATTGAGCGAGTCTCACTCTGCATTTTTCTACCATCTCTTCAGTTAAATCAATTGCCACCAATTTAAAATAGCGGCTTTTATTTAATAACTTCTGAGAAAGATTGCCCGTTCCACATCCTAATTCAAGCACGACGAGGTGGCTCTCTAACTCTGGCAAACAGTCGAGCACGGAATTCATCATTTCATCATAATAAGGGACAAACCTTCTAATTCGCCTGTCGTAAGCGTCGGTATCGGCAAAATTGGATTTAAGAGCTCCATCCTCTATTTCCATCTTCTTCGACTGTTTCTTCATTTTTTAGCTGCTTTTAAATCAAACTCTGTCGATCAAATTCTATTTCAGATTCACAGATATTTTACAAACCACTTCCGGACGATTTCCAGCCATTCCGACCAAAAATCCGTCAGGTTATGGTCTCCGCCTTCCAACATAACAAGCCTGAAAGGATGTCCGGCTTGAAGCAGGGCTGAAGCCATCTCAAGAGCCTGCTTCGGAGGGACTCTCTCGTCAGCAGTTCCATGGAGGATAAGAAGAGGAGTTTTGGGAGAAATTTTTTCTGGCCAAAAAATTGCAGATCTCGATTTAAGGGCTTCGGAAGCAGTCTGGGAATCCCCGCCTATCAATTCAACGAAAACTTCTTTCATCTCTGGCCTCGCCTTTTCCCAGTCCAATAAATTCGTTACACCACCAATTACAATCGCTGCTTTAATCCGGCCTGTACCTCGCAACGCCAAATAGGTCATCATGCCACCGCGACTCATCCCCAGCATGCCGATCCTGTCAGGATCAGCTTTTTTGCGAGATTCTAATAGAGGTATCAGAGAAAGCACATCATTAACATCTTTGCCGCCGAATTCTTCTTTCCCCTCGCTACCGCCGCACCCACGGTATTGAGAGGCCGCGACCACATACCCCCAACTTGAAATTTCGGAGAGAAGGAGATACGCTTCTTCTCTAGTCCAGATACTAAAATCCCGGTTTCCTCCTCGGTTGACAATAAGACACGGATATTTCCCCTCTTTTTTTGGCTCGAGAAGAAATCCTTTAACTTTAAGCTGATCACTTAAATAAGTAATCTCTTTGACCTCAACTAGTTCAGCCTTTTTGGAGATACTTTCTAAAAAGGGCGTGAGTTTCGGCAAAATCTTGCCAAAATTGAGAATATTTAAGTGCAATTCTTCGGTCAGAGGCACCTCGACTTCTTGAAGGATTCGACCATTCTGCGAAGCCAGATGGCCGATCAGAAAGATTAATAAAAAAAGAGAAAAGAAGATTACTCTCTTCTTCATAACCCCACCTCCGGGAAAAACATTTTCTTTATTCTATTTCTGTCAAGGAATGATATTCCGGCCGATTTTTTGCTTGAGAAATTGAGAAATGGAATTTCTCGTTTTCTCTGCAGGATCATGAGGCTCGTGTGTGCCAAGGATAATATCCACTTTCGTGTAAGCCTCTTCCAAGATTTTTATGTATATCCGGACATAAGGACAGAGGATGTTCATACAGTAAGTAAGATGAATTGCTTCGGCCCCATAATGGACAAGGGAATTCGCTTTAGAAAGGATCACCTCCGGCGCCAGCCCTCCCAGACATCCTGGGCAGGAGATGACCCCGGTAAGCTCCAATTCCATATTTTTATACAGTGCAAACTCTCCTTTCCTATCATAAAGGTCTCTCAGACAGGGAGAAAGGGGACAGTCCAGTATCTTCGTCGTATTCGCACAGGCAATAATTCCAATTTTTTTCACTGAAAATCTTCTGCTCGATGAATGTAAAAACTTATAATATTCTCTTTCATTCAATTTAAATTTTCACCCGCTTTTCTTTTGATTTCAAATCTTGTCTCAAAGCTCGCCCATGGAACCCGGATTTTTATTTTTTGCCCGTTCCGTTCGATGACTAAATTGACTGATTCTCCCTCATTGGCACCATTTAGAGCTTTCTTGATATCAGAAATGTCGTTTAGCAAGCGGCCATCGATTTCAAGAAGGATGTCCTCTTCTCTCAAGCCGGCCCGGTAGGCCGAGCTTTCTCTGTCTATTTCAAAGGCTTTGAGAGGGCCGGAAGGAGGGCCAAAATCGATGATGCCAAAATACAATTTCCTGCCCTTGCTTTTTACAATCTGAAGTCCAACTACGTTCATGATTGCTTCAAACTCTTGGACTACGTCTTTTCCGTACAGCCTTTCATAGCTTGGATAAAATCTTTCTCCTAAGACTTCACGAAAAACACCGTCCACCTCTCGACGGGTATAACAATGTCTGTTCAATCTGAAATCATATTTCTCAAGCATCTTCTTCATTAGGCCGTCAAAACTTCTCTTACCGGAAGAGATGTGCTGGAGCAATAAATCCAGAGCAAAAGCAAGGCAACATCCTTTGCTGTAAGTTAGAGCCATCGCTTTCCGATTGGAATAATAATCTTCAGAAATCTGATCCAGGCTATCTTCACGGCGTGAACTATGGTAAACTTGGTTAAACTCCTCGGATAAAAATCGAAAATATTTTTCTTCAGAAATGACCCCTGACCTCAGCATGTTTTTGTATTGGTAGAATCTTGTTATTCCCTCTGTAAACCAGATGAGAGAATGATCGCTTTGGGCGCGGCTGATGGGTTGCTCTTCCGTTCCATTCCAGAAATGAAAGATTTCGTGAAAAACATGGGCACTTTCCTTAAGCCAATCGGATGAATCTTGCTTGCGGCTGTAGTTCAAATTGAATGACCAGCCCATCCCATTGCCGCTGCCTTGTCCCGGATTATCAAAGATGAATTGGAATAAAACAAATAATTTGGACACAGGGAAAAATCCGAACAGATTATAGCCCGCGAGAAGCGCCTGCTCAACAGTGCGATTAATCTCTTTGTCGGTAACAGGCCCGGGATTCAGCAAGGCGACTTCTACGGGAAGTTCCCTGATCTTGAACGAATCGACCCGGTAGCCTCCGACTCCGACAAGGCCGCTGTTCAGGTTTTCGAGGCTGGAGGGCGAGAGGTCATAGGAAGCCCGGTTTGTCCCCCAGCTTGTGACAGCTATCCATCCTTCTGGCAAGTCAAAATTGACCAGAATTCTCCGGATTTTGATTTTATTTTCGGCGAGATATTTTTCCTCGGGATGGATGAAGACAGAAGCAGCAGGAAAATAAAGGTGGTCATTGTCCCTATAAGGCAGCCTGACACTATTCAAACTCGAATAGGGATACTGGGTGTTGACAGTATAGTCGATAACAATGATATCGCCTCCTCCAGGATTAACTTCCCAGAGAAACTCATTAATTTTTTTTATTGCGGATGGCTTCTGGTTGCCTCCATGAACAGAAATTTCAGGGAGAACTTCTTCTAATTTTTTGACTTTACCATAATTTTGGGTCATCGTAAGGCGGAGAAGGGCAGTTTGAAGATTTGACACCCGGGCTCTTATCTGAATATGACCTGGCTTTTCTTTCTGAACTTTTACATCGTACTCAAGAATTATTCCTCTCTCGCTCGTTCCTGTTCTTGCCGAGTGCATACTCAAGAAAAGGAAAAATATAAAAAGGATAACGGGAAGCAATACTTTCCATGAGATCCTTGCCGACATTTTATTCGCCATAATGTAAATTCATTATAATAAAAGAAATTTGTATTGTCATTTGTAGCGAGGTAGATCTTTTGTCTCTTCGAAGTAAGCTTCAACTCCAATCTCTTTCATTCGGGTATTCATCTGAAACCACCTTCTCTTGAGATCGGGGTCAAAGTTTGTTTTTTCGCAGGGAAACTCATCGCATTGAAAACAAAAATCCACATTCTTTATTTTATAGCAACCAATGACTCCACAATTTGGGCATATACAGGTTCCTCTCCGGCAACCTAAACAATTTCCCTGTGCCAAATAAGAAAGCAATACTTTAAAGGAGGAATAATTGGCAAAAACAGGCAGAAATTTAGAAAACCTCTCTGCATACCTGTCAAAAGCCCCCAATAAATGCTCTAGTCTCACACTCAGGAGTCTTATCATGCCTTCCGAGAAACCGAAACATTTGGAACAATTAAGCCCGCAGGGGGCTAGGTGAGTTAATATGCTTTTGTAGTCCATTTTGATACCATATTTTGTCTTTTTCTATATTTTAGATCGAAATAATAGGAAAAAAGTTTCAAGTTTTCACGAGAAAATTTTGTTTATTAATTTTATCTGCTATAATTTTTGAGAGATCCGTATTGAATATTTTTTATGAAACTTTTGCCAAAGAAAGAGCATCAGTATATTGGAACAAAGATGAACTTTATTGAATTGAATCTTATTGAAAGTGCCAGGAGAGGCGACAGTCATGCTCTGAATGAACTCTTTTCTCAACACCAGAAGTATATTTTTAATCTCATGCTTCAACTCACAGGCGATGCCGCCCGGGCAGATGATCTGACTCAGGAAACTTTTCTCATGGCTTTTCGAAAGCTCCACAGTTTCCGCTGCCAGGCCAGCTTTCGCACCTGGCTAGGCCGTATCGCCATAAACCTTTTTCGATTAGAATGTCGCCGCAAACCCAAACATTATTCTCTCTGCCTTGAAAAGATAACGGTGCCTTCCCACCAGGACAACCCGGAACGGGTCGTTATCAAGAGTGAACTCCAATGGTGCATCCTCCATAATCTTCAACAACATCTGCCGAATAAGTATCGGGAGGTGCTCGTCCTCCGGGACCTCCATCAACTCAGTTATAAAGAGATTTCTGAGATCCTGGGATGGAATGTGAGCAAAACAAAGACCCGCCTTCACCGCGCCAGACAGATGTTTCGCCAACAATTTATCAATAACAAATGCAAAGCGTTTGCCGATGATTATTTATGCATCTGCGAGGGGATTTTAGAATTATGAACTGCAGGGAAGCCAGAGCCCTTTTTTCCGAATTTTATGACCGCGAGCTTAACCAGGAAATCTGCGATGCGGTGAAAGGACATCTGGCGGAATGTCTCGATTGTAAAAAAGAATACAAAAATTTTAAAAAGGGCCTGAAAATTTTAAGAAAGCTTAAAGTGCTGGAAGCTCCCCGAAACTACATGGAAATAACTCAAAGGCACTAGAAGCTGAACAGAATTTCGTAGTGCTTAACACGAGGCTCCATTTCAATCAGAAATTCTTTATCTTCAGGGAAACAATAAACAGCTTTTTCTATATCAGGACCCGCAAATTGACGGATGGAATCAAACGAATCCCAGAGTGAAAGCAACAAGAATTCTGCTTTCCCATCACAAATCCCCCTCAGGACATAAACTCCCTGGTTTCCTTTGAGAGAACGGTACATCTTAACACCTGTCTTCATTACGTAATCAAAATATTCGCTGCTTGATGACTCTAATGTAACTCCATGCCAAACTCTCATAATCACGATCTCTACTCCTTTCTGCCAGTTTAGATGATAAAAACTTGGTAAGGGTTACAAAATATTTTAAGGCTTTTTAGCTCAGAAACATAGTCTTTATGCGCGAATACGAAAATCGATGGATTTGCTGAATCAAAAAATCTTTATGTTTATGAGGATATGTTCCAGGCATTAATTGCAAAGAAACAAAATCATTTTTTCTAAATTTTTTGGCCAAGAGCTTCCTCAATAAATGAGACGAGTCTTAGAGGAGCATCTGGCTGGTTGTTCGCCACTCAAGAAATAATATATATTAGCGTCTCATAAGTTGAAACTTTTCAGGGATTTTTTTCATCTAATATATGCCATAATTCAAATACTTTTCTATCCAACAATCCAAGGAAGGAAGAGTCATGTTTTTTCGTGTCAAAGAGTTTTCAAAGAAAAGAATCAATAAAGGAAGAAATATGCAGAATAAATTATTGTCTGAACTGGAAAAACAGGGAATTAAAGGACAAGTTGTTTCAATTTCTCATTTGGTCTATTTAGAAAATGGAATAGAGGAGAAACACCGACAGGGAATTTTTAACGCGGAACTATATCGGAGATATCTTTCGGGATTCAAATTTAAACCTCCCGAGAGCTTGCCCGGAGCAAAATCTCTCATTATCGCCGCATATCCTCAACCTCAAATCCGCATAATATTCAACTGGAAAGGAAAATTATATTCGGTCATCATCCCCCCTACCTACCTGTATTTCCCAGACAGACGAGTTGAAAAAATCCTTTCTAAGCTCCTTACTCCTCAAGGATATCACATAGCTAAAGCTGCGCTGCCTTTAAAGCTTCTCGCTATAAAAAGCGGGCTCGGTTCCTATGGAAAAAACAACATCTGCTATGTGCCAGGAATGGGAAGCTTTCACCGGCTAATGGCATTTTATTCCGATTTTCCTTGTTCTGAAGATATCTGGGCTGAAGAGAGAGTAATGGAAAGCTGTAAGAAATGCACTGCCTGCCAGCGAAGCTGTCCTACGGGAGCGATCACGCCTGAACGTTTTCTTCTCCGAGCTGAGCGATGTCTAACCTATCTCAACGAGGGTCCGACAAATTTTCCCTCCTGGGTAGATCCCGCTTGGCACCACTGCCTTGTTGGCTGTCTTTATTGTCAAATTGTTTGCATCGGGAATAATGGCCTATTTGACTGGATCGAGGATAAAGCAAAATTCTCGGAGCAAGAAACCGAGTTTATTCTGGAGAATCGGCCATTTGAATTGCTCCCTTCCAAAACTCAAAAAAAATTAACCCGGCTTGACCTCGTTGAATACTATAAGATTTTACCGCGCAACCTGCGTGTTTTGTTCAACGCGAAATCATAGAAGGGAAAAATGTAGGAGGAAACAATGAATAACTCAAGCCTAAAAGCCGGAGTAATTCATTTTAGCCTTTTCATTTTGTTTCTATTATATTCATCAATTAAATTATTAATTTCCTTTATCACCGATTCCGCCAGTTCTACGGGACATCCCCAGTAATCGTATATTCCTCCATGGCCGTTATTATGGCCGCAAATGACAAAAACGCCTGTCCCAACTTTGTGTTTGAGATGCGAAGCCAGCCAGCCTATAAATCCGCTGTTGTCAAGCGCTTCTTTAAAATAGAATCTAAAAATCTTGTATCTTTCCTTCGTCAAATCTTTTGAAGGCACAAGCTGGCTCCAAACCTTCCCATCGCGGATAATAGCCAAGGCTTCTGACTTTGCTTTGAGCGGAAAGTCTTTTTGGACAAACTCTTCAAATGCATATTCTTCTCCATAGATCTTGATCTTTGCATGAGATAAGACCTTCAATAATCTAAGCTGGATCTGTTTGCGTGTTTCTTTGCTGATGTCCATTGGATTTCTCCTCGCGCATTCGAAAACTATCTTATAAAGGAATACTCAACTCCCTGGAATAATCGGAATCCTAAAAGTTATATTCGATAAAGCATGATAGTAGTTCCCCCATTTAGCGGTGAAACAGAGAATCGCGTAATCCGGGTCAAACATACCTAGGCAATAATATTTATCATTACCTTCTCGCCAAAATCTCCGCTTCGATTGTGAATCCGTTATAATATGTGTAGTCCCCGTCAACATTAAGCCTCTCCGTTGATCGAGATCGACAAAATAAACGCAAGACTTTGGATTTCGCATCAATTGACTAACTCTTTTTGATGATTTATTTGTTGTGAACCATATCCTTTTTAGGCCTTCGTTTTCCATTTTGATCAACGCTTTTACATTAGGATAGCCCTGCTCATCAATCGTTCCAAGCATCGCGATTTTTGAACTGGCTACTAACATTAATCCCTCACGAAGAGCATCTTCTTTTTGCACGATTTTTTTCCCTCCCTTCTCTTTAATCTTTATCATAATTTGAAAAAGCTAACTCAGAGGAGAAATGCCAGCAAACCACTGGCTCTTGGCCAAGTTTGAGTTGGACCTGACGAACGAAACACTCTAAGCTCACCCTTCCATGAGCGTCAAAACTAATACCATCAGTTTTAAACATTTACCGTTGGATTAGCGATCCTGAATCCTTGCGCGAGTTAATCTTTCCTTCTGAACTGATTATCTTATGCTAGGGGTGTTCTCAGAATCATTATCCATAACTCTCCCTCCCCAACGCACTCAGACAGCTCCATAATAATAGGTTTCCATACCCTTGGGCGGGAGTAATTTAGAGACAATTTGGCCCTACGAGTTTACCTCCCTACTAGGAATTTGTCGTATGAATTTCCAGACAAGGATATTGAAAACATTAGAATGCAGAGAGGAAAATAAAGATATATCATTGATGGGACGCATGGGATTTATACGACCGTCAACATTATTGATGCATTTTTTATGCAATAAGTTGCACTTTCTTTAAAAGTCCGAAAAAGATTGCGATTTTTCTGCTTTAAAAATCTCAATATTTTCAGATCTAGACTTTTTCTCTATCTCAAGATAATTGTTTAATGTTTCATAATTACTTGAAACCTTATTGGTTCCTTCTGAATCTATATTATAGTTACAAACATAATAATCGTTTCTCTAGGAACGGGCAATTTAAGTAAATTCATCAAAATAAGGTTAAAGAATGATCCATATATTAAAATGGACTTATTGTTGCTTGCTCATTCTTTTTTTTGCTTTGTCTGATTACGACAAAACAAAGCAAAATATTGATTGGCAAAATGGACGGATTTACCGCTATGCAGGAACGGGTGAACCCGGCTACTACGGCGATGGTGGCCCCGCTTGCTCTGCAAAACTCAATGGACCCGCGGGGTTAGCTATTGACAAAAAGGATAATGTCTATGTGGCAGATTTGATCAATTGTGTAATTAGAAAAATCGATATTCGAACTGGAATCATCACGACAATTGCAGGCTCGGGACAAAAGCGCTATGAAGGAGATGGGGGTGCTGCCACATCAGCAAAACTGAACAGACCAGAAGGAATATTTGTTGATGATAAAGGGAATCTCTATATCGCTGATTCCGGAAATCACTGCATTCGAAAAGTCAACGGAAAGACAGGCATTATAAAAACTATTGCCGGTATCGGCCGAGAAGGACTTGGAGGAGACGGCGGGAAAGCCGAAAAGGCTATTCTTAATCATCCAGCAGGAGTCGTGGTTGATTCTCGCTACCTAATTTATTTCAATGATTATTGTAATGACAGAATTAGAAAAATCGATGCCCACACAGGAATTATTCATACTTTAGTCGGCCGAGGAAAGCCTGGACCTGTAAATGAATTCTCTCCGGTATCGGAGAGCTTTTTAAGTGGTAACCCTCATCCAAAAGGAACTAGCGGCTCGGAAGTTCCCCATGCTGTCGAGGTTGATTCGCGAGGCAATTTTTTCATAGGAGAAACGGGAACTCATCGTATCAGGATGGTCCCAAAAAACAAACCATGTCTCTTGACTATAGCTGGCAGCGGCAAGCCCGGCTGGACAGGAGATGACGGCCCGGCCCAAAAAGCAACCTTAGAAGTTCATGGTTTGAGGATAGATTCAAAAGGCCGTCTCTATTTTGTCGACTTTATTCACCACGTAATTCGCATGATAAAATTTCCTTAGAAACAAATTATTCCCGACAATTTTATTTTCTCATTTTTTAGCCGGTTCTTAAAACGTCCTCCATTGTGTAACAGAATTCGTCATTGGACACATAAATGGATTTCGGCAATTTTGCTTAAAAAAGATTCTCAATATCTTCTTTTATAAATTTTCTGCAACTTTTTTCTCTCTTGGGCCGTCTATAATGTAAAAGAATGTTTTTTTGTGCAAAATATCTTGATTGAGGTGAGAATGTCCCAACAATTTAGGGATAGTAATTTCGTTTTCCGTATCAACAAATTCACCGGCGAGATCGTAATGTAGATCGACGGGCAACGAAATCCGGCTCATGAATGGAGGAGTAAACGAAATGAACAAACGTGTCTTTGGATTGTTTCTCCTATGCGTCTTCGTTCTTTCCCTGAACACCGCGCCGCCTTCCGGAGACGAGATCGTGTTTCGTGTCCGGCTGGACCAAGCCGCGGCCAAGGACCCGGTCTCGGGCCGATTAAAGGTCTGTCTCAGCGCCAATCCCCTGGAAAAGCCTCTCGATCATTTGGAACAGAACGCTTATGACCCGGAACCCTTCTACTATCGGGATGTCGAGAATTGGCGGCCGGGCGAGACGATCACGGTCGATAAAAAAGCGAAATCCTTCTTTTATCGCCTGGAAGACCTTCCACGCAGACGCTATGCCTTCCAGGCCATCCTGGAGACCAAAGACCCCGACCGCGACTACACCGATAAGAGTGGCTTCCTCTGGGGACCTGTGGTCATCGAGAAATTGGCGCCCGGCCAGGCCCATACGATATCCCTGGTCCTCAAGAGCGTCGTCCCGCCGTTCCGTTTTCCGGAAACGGAAACAGCCAGGGAAGTCGTCGTCGCAAGCCGTCTGCTGAGCCGTTTCTATGGCCACCCTGTCGATATGAGAGCCGGAGTCATCCTGCCGGAATCTTATGGAAAAGAGCCCGGCCGCAAATATCCGGCGGTGTATGTGATCCACGGCCTGTTCGGGTCGTACCGCCAGGTCGCCATGAACCAGCGCCGCTACGGCATGAACCAGGTTGGAAGGGACAAAATCTATGTTCTTCTTGACGGCAACGGGACCCTGGGTCACCATTCGTTCTGCGATTCCGAAAACAACGGTCCCCGGGCCTCGGCGCTGGTTGAAGAGTTCATTCCCGCCATAGAAAAGCGATTCCGCGTAATTCCGGAATCCGAATCCCGCTTCCTGATGGGGCAATCGTCCGGAGGCTGGAGCGCGCTCTGGCTCCAGGTGAACTATCCGGAATATTTCGGCGGCGTCTGGGCGGCCTCGCCCGACCCGGTCGACTTCCGCTGTTTCAGCTACGCCGGCGATCTTTACGAGCCCGGCGCCAACCTGTACTACGACCGGGACGGCAAAGAGCGTCCGTTCTGGATGTTCGGAGGGTATCCGATTTGCACGACGAAGGAGTTCTTCGAACTGGAGGACGCTTCGGGAACGGCCAATCAGTTCCAATCCTGGGAAGCGGCTTGGAGTCCCAGGGGGAAAGACGGCCGCCCGCAGCCCTTTTTCGACCGGACTGCCGGCGCGATCGATCCGAAGATCACGGCCTGGTGGAAGCGTTATGATATCTCCCTCCTCCTTAAAACAAAATGGCCGGCCATCGAGCCCCATCTGCGCGGCAAGATCCATGTCTATGCCGGCGACCATGATGATTTCGCCCTGGACAAAACCGTCCTGAGCCTGAAAAATGTGCTGGGGGCTCTCAACGCCGAGGTAGCGGTCGAAGTCCTGCCCGGGAATCATATTCTCTGGAACCAAGAGTTCACCGCCCGGGTGCAAAAAGAGATGGATGCGATGCTGCCGGCCCTTGATCCGAAAGGAAAGAGGAACACGCGCACGCCGTGATACTCCCTGGAGAGCTCTGCCGATGCGCCGTCAAGACTCTTACGGTCTACTTCGAGGTCCTGACGGGGGAAGATCTTGTCCCTGGCGTCCTCGCCGCCATCCAGATTTTCGGCGACCGGATCAACTTCCACCCGCACCTGCACCTCCTGGTGACCACGGGCGGGGTAGATGGGGCGGAGACATTCCATAGGGTCTCGCGACTGGACGACCTGCGGCTGGCCGAGATCTTCGCCAAGGAGGTCCTTCGGAGTTCCGCTAAAGCAGAACGAAAAACTCGAAATCGCCCAATCCAAAAAGGTCGCTTCCGCGTTCGGGCGGAAGGGGGGCTAGCCGTCCGCGTCCAATGGAAGAGAACCACAACGGCCTATAACTTGAACGGACCTTTCTGCCTCATCGTTTTTTTAATCTCGGCAATTTCCTTTGGACATTCGGCAAAAGGGGAAGTCGCTTTTCCCGTGGCCGAAATCACCATCTCCGGCAACCTCAGCGATGTGCTGCGGGGCGTGGAGATGGTCGGCGACGACCTTGAACTCAACGCCACCATCGCCGGGCCCACGGTCAAAGTGGCCCAGATGTTCGTTTTCCTGTAAGACGAGAGGGTTCTGCCATGCCATGCCAAGCGGCTGGAGGAGTGGGGGGAATGGGTCCGGGAGACGCTGCTTTTGGATGTTCCTCACCGTCAGGTGGTCTTTACGATCCCCGAGATGCTGCGCGTTTTCTTCAAATACAAACGGCAGCTCCTCGGCGATAAAAGCTATGAAGAAAAGTCTGAATATCGAGATTGGGAATATGCAGATAATGGATCAATCAACAAATACCTTATAGACACGTATGGAATACCAAAATATCTTGAATTCTGGAAATTGCTCAGAACTAATGATTATGATGCAAATATACGTGCATTAAAAATAATTTATGATAAGGAAGCGAAGGAGATAGAAATGGATTGGATGGAATTTCTCAGGAAATATAAAGAGGAATAATCAGGAATGCAGCATCTAACAACTGATGTCCTGATCATAGGGTCAGGAGGGGCGGGATTAAGGGCCGCGATTGAAGCGCGAAGGCAAGGCGCAGAAGTATTCCTAATTTCAAAGCCAAATAAAACCTACACATGCTGCACGACACTCTCTAATGGAGTGTTCAGGGCTTCCAAGGATGATAAGAGCATAGAAAAACACTTTCGAGATACCCTAGAAGCCGGAAGATATCTCGGCAATCCCGTTCTGGTTAAAATTCTCGTGAGCGAAGCATGGCCTGCTCTAATGGAACTGGAAAAATTTGGAATCAAATTGCTCATTGAGGACGAGAAGGCAAGCATTGTTGCAGACAGGCAACCCTCTGGAATCTTTTTATCCAGAACCTTAGCTAAGCAGGCAATAGATAGAGGTGGAAAGATTATCGATAAGGGAATTGTATTTAATCTATCAATGGATGGCACGAATTGCCTCGGGGCATTGGCGTTAAAATCAGATACAGGAGAGATTCTCCACATTTCAGCAAAAGCCACTATTTTGGCAACAGGCGGATTCGCTGGATTATTTTATCACAATGATAATCCACCGGGGATTCTCGGCAACGGAATTGCGCTTGCCTTTCAATCAGGTGCAGAATTGCAAGACCTGGAGTTTGTTCAATTTCAGCCGATGTTTATTGACCCGGGACTTCCCAAAATGCCGATTCTGGACTGGCTGATTGAAGCCACAAAAAAAATTGTCTCAGGCGGCCCCTTAATCAATAAAAAAGGAGAGCGCTTTTTAAGCAGATATAACTTGACCAGCCAAAAGATTTTGAGGGACAGCCTTATCGTGGCGATTGAAAGGGAAATTTCTGAAGAAGGGAGCGGGGGAGTCGTCTTGTTCGATTTAAGCAATATAGCCCCTGAAGATGTTGTCAGGGCATGCCTTCTGGAGTATCAGCAAAAACTTGTTTCTCCCATTGCAAAAATTTTAACTTCAAACTATTTCCGCATAGCATCAGCCGCTCATTACACAATGGGAGGAGTTAAAATCAATGAAAGATGTGAGACAAGCGTGAACGGCCTGTATGCCGCTGGAGAAGTGACTGGAGGAATTCATGGGGCAAACAGGCTGGGCGGGAACTCTTTAACTGAAATATTAGTTTTCGGAAAAATTGCAGGTCAGCAGGCAGCAGAGTTTGCCAGGAAAACGAGTCTAAAAAAAATAAATAGAAAACAGGCAGAAGCAAGTTCCATGTGGATCAGAAGTTTTTTAAACAAAAATAAAAGGGCAAAAATTAGACCTGCAGAGCTGACTAGAAGCATAATATTGATCATTTCAAAATATTTAAAGCCCATGAGATGTGAAGAAGGGCTTCTTTCCGCTCTAGCAGAGCTCGAGAAAACAGAAGAAAAGATACCTTATATCTGCCTGGAGAATCTGGGGGAAATTCGCAAAGCTGTTGAGCCTATATTTATGTCGACACTAGCCAGGTTAATTATAACATCGGCATTGACAAGAAAGGAAAGCAGAGGATCCCATTTCCGCAAGGATTATCCTGATAGAGACGATGAAAATTGGCTGAAAAACATCGTTATCAAGCAAGAAAATGGAAAACTAAAAATCCTTGAAAAAGATAGCTTATCACAAGCTTATATTTTTTCAGAAAGGAGGGCAATCTCATGATTCTAAAAAATAAAGTCGCATTAATTACTGGGGCAAAGTCCGGAATAGGCTTGGCAACTGCAAAACGTTTTGCCTCCGAAGGAGCCAAAGTTATTCTTTCAGATATCAAAGAAGCTTCTAAGGAAACAGAAAAAATCAGGCAAGGCGGCGGGGAAGCTTGCTTTTTCCCGGTAGATGTAAGTAAGATTCGGGAGGTTCAGGCGGTTTTTGAAAAAGTGATAAAGGCTTACGGTTGCCTGGACATTCTCATTAATAATGCGGGAATCGAACTTGCCAAAACAGTAACCGAGACGACCCTGGAAGAGTGGGATCATCTCATGGATGTCAATCTCAAAGGGGTCTTTTTGTGCTCTAAAGCTGCGATTCCATTGATGAAATCCCGAGGGGGAGGGATTATCGTTAACGTTGCATCGGAGTTAGGCTTAGTAGGAGGAGCTGAAATTGCCGCTTATTGCGCTTCAAAGGGAGGAGTTGTCCAGCTAAGCCGGGCTATGGCTATAGATCATGCTTCGGATCATATTCGAGTAAATTGCGTCTGCCCCGGACCTGTGGATACTCTTTTGCTAAGAAAGATTTTAAAAAGCTCAAAAAACCCAAAACAAGAAAGGGAACATATTATAAATTCGATACCTTTGAGGCGCATAGCAAAGCCAGAGGAAATTGCAAACGTAATCCTTTTTTTAGCTTCAGATGAGTCGTCTTTTATGACCGGGGCGGCAGTTGCTGTGGATGGCGGTTGGACTGCACGTTAAACTATTTCGCGACTCAAGAGATTATAGAGAGGGATCTCGAAAATTTTAAAAGCCTCAATTGGGTGAAACATTTGACTCAGAAAAAGTATCTGAATATTGGAAAGGGATTTAAAACAAAAGGAGTGCCGCTATGAAAAAAGTGTCCTATGGCCAGATTTTAACTTTGTCTATTTTATTCATGATTGGTTCTAGCTTATTGGCGGACAATAACGCCTCAGATCTTATTTCACAAAATACGTATCAAAATCCTGATAACACTAAAGGGATTGTCAGACATCCGCGAGCCGCAGATTATAGCAAGCTTCCCGGCCATGGAAAACTTGCATCTTTACCTGTCTATGATCCAAATTCAGAGGAAAGCTGGCAAGTTGATATTAGAAGTGCGGATTTAACAGCTTTGAATCTCAAGGAAAGGCTTTATGACTTGATGCATGCTGATTTTGACAGCAAAACCAGATGGCCCAATACGCTCCCCCAAGCTTTTAAACCTGGGGAACTCATGGAACTCGGCAAAAATCCCGGATTAAAAATCAGAGAGCTTCACAAAAAAGGGATAACGGGAAGAAGTGTAAGTATGGCCATCATCGATCAGTGCTTACTGGTTGACCATATTGAGTATAAGGATCGCATAAAATTTTATGAAGAAATACATTGCCTGGATAACGACCAATCCTCCATGCATGGGCCAGCAGTTGCATCAATAGCAATCGGAAAGACAGTGGGTGTCGCGCCGGATTCAAATCTATTTTATATTGCGGAAACCCATGGCATTTATGATAATCATAATTTTGAATGGGATTTTACATACTTAGCAAAATCTATAGACCGAATACTGGAAATCAACAGAACATTGCCAAAAAACGACAAAATTAGAGTCATATCTATTGCGGTAGGTTGGAGTCCCCAGCAAAAAGGTTACAAGGAAGTTGTAGATTCCGTGAATAGAGCCAAGGTGCAGGGTATATTCGTTGTCTCTTCTTCTCTATATGAAACCTATGATCATAAATTCTTTTTTCATGGCCTCGGCCGAAATTCCCTCAAGGATCCCGATAGTTTTGACTCATATGAAGCAGGTTCCTGGTGGTCCAGAAGATTCTATTCAGGGGAAAGATATTTTCCCATAGATGAAGCGTTGCTAGTGCCGATGGATTCGAGATGTACAGCCGGCCCTACGGGAGTTGAAGATTATGTGTTTTATTCAAATGGAGGTTGGAGCTGGTCAATCCCCTATATTGCTGGATTGTATGCCTTAGCCTGCCAGGTAAAGCCAGATATAACTCCGGATACATTCTGGAAAGAGGCATTAAAAACCGGCGAGATTATAGAAGTTGAGAAGGATGGTAAAAAATATAAGCTAGGAAAAATTGCCAACCCTCTGAAGCTAATAGAAAATTTGCAAGAAAAGGAATAGCCACTTCTTACAATCAAAGTTTTGACAACTCTTGTTTTTGAAAAGTCTTGGCTGTTATTCTGTTTATTGCGCATATTCATCTTTGTTCTATTTTTTCTCCGGCATGCGTTTAAAAACTATGTTTTTGACAGAAGGCTCAAACGGCGCTTCTATTCGATCAATAGCACCTTTTTCATCTGAGATAAAAGAGAACTTGAACTGGCCAAAGTCCTTATCTTTTGTTTCAAAAACATCATAATAACAATGAGCGAGGATTGATTGCAGGTTATTATGTGTTACTTTTAATTGTTCTCCTTCTTTTTCAATGACCAAAATGCCGTAAGCCGGATGCTCAAATCCGCCACAGTATTCTTCAAGGGGGCGATGAGGCTTCTTATCCTGTATGTAAGAATCTTCCTTTTTGGGTTTTTCGGCGGCTTCTCTGCCTTTTGACATTCTCTCTTTCATCCTCTCATTCCAACGAATCTCGCTTAAACCCAGCAAACGGTCATAGACAGTGTAAGCGAGGATATATGGAACGCAGGTGCCCTCTTTATTGCATAAGACAACGCACGCGATATTATCCCGAGGCATTAAAGAGACATAACAGCCAAAGCCATCAAAACCACCGCTATGGCTGAGCATCAGATGATTCCGGTATGAAGTTATTACCCACCCCATGCCGTAGCTTGAATAAAACATTTCATCAGTTATTCCTCCCGGTAAAATGATTTGAGGAGTGTGCGTCACGCCCAGATTGGCTTCTGAGACGATTTGATGTCCCTTGAATTTTCCCTTGTTCAAATGGAATAAAAGCCAATTTGCCATATCCGCAAGATTGGAATTGATGGAACCTGCAGGTCCCATTCCCATGAGATTAACATCAAAAAAAGGAATCTCTTTGATCTTACCATCTTCCTCGCGGTAAGGAAGTGCATAATCTGATGTTTTCTGAGAGTCAGCGACTGAAAAGTTGGATTTTTTCATCTCTAGAGGATCAAAAATCTTTTTCTGGACGAAATCTTCCCAACTCATGTTCGTCATCTGTTCAAGCACATATGCAGCTATTGTGTAATTGAGATTAGTGTATTGAAACCACTCGCGAAAGCCTTTGCTGGGCTCAAGAAATCGCAATCGCTCTATGATTTCTTTTCGAGTGATATTTCTATTGGAATACATGCGATAGTGTTGGGGCAAACCAGAACGATGCGTCAGCAGGTCTCTGAGCGTAATATGATTGGATGCATATTCATCATAAAGCCATAGGGAGGGAAAGTATTTCCTTATAGGTATATCCCAGCCCAGTTTTCCCTCATCCATTAGGATTGCCAATGAAACAGCAGAAAAGGTTTTAGTACAGGAAGCAATGGGAAAAAGAGACTGTGGAGTGACTTTTAATCCTCGCTTAATATCCCGCAAGCCAAAACCTTCAGAAAAGACGACTTTTCCTTCCTTGATAACAGCAATTCCGAGTCCGGGAACCCGCCACTCCTCCATTATCTTGGCTATAAATTCGTTGAAGCCCTGCCAGTTTAATTCTTGATTAGCTTTCTGAGCAAACAACGAAGGGTATAAAAAAATTAAAATGAGTAAAGAAAAGAAAATGGTTTTGGCTGTATTTTTTCCTATTAGAAGCTCTCCTTTCGATTCATCTCAATTATAAAATCGCCACTTCATCAGATCCCAAGGTAATTCTCTTCGCTCCATGCTCGGTTACGACAAAAGTGTTCTCAATTCCCACTGTGCCCACGTTTGGGAAAATCACTTTTGGTTCTATGGCAATTATCATTCCAGCTTCAAGCAACATATTCTGTCCTTTTGCTAAAAAGGGATATTCATCAAGTTCGAGGCCGACTCCATGTCCAACAAAAGTAATTCGATTCTTTTCAAATCCAAGAAAATTATCTGCATAGCCAAGTTCTTTTGCTAACTTGATCGCCAGATGATAAATCTCGTCGCCTGTAGTGCCTGGTTTTGCTGCTTCTGCGATGGTATTTTGAATTTCAAGCGTTGCTTGATGTGCTTGGAGAAGTTTATTTGGCAAATGACCAACAGCAAAGATACGTGTCTGGTCAACTATATAACCATCTGAAATAAAAACATAATCAAACAAGACCGGCTTGCCTCGGCGGATCTTGCATAAACTAGGGCCCTGGGGAAATCCTGGACTCAAACCAGAACCTCCGGTTGGCGATTGAACATAACTCGTCAATGCTGCGCATTTTCCTGCCATCAAATGACCATAAAACAATTCGTTATTCCATAAACGGAATCTCACAAAACCCTGATGTCCCGCAGCTCGAGCCACAGCTTCTAATTTCCCCGCCAGTTCTACTTCTGTAATACTTTCATTTAATAACTCATGCATTGCCTGCATTGTTCTTTCACCAATCTTGGCCGCACGGCGAAGCGCTGCGAGTTCAAACTTCGATTTCACGGCACGAATGTGGCGAATAGCAAAGGAAACATCAAAAAACTCGACATCAGGAAAAATCTCTCGAAAGCCAAGAAAGAGATTGATAGGAAGCACATCCATCTCAAGCCCTAAACGTTTAGGCAGATCATAGCCGTTTGCCTGTAAAAAACCTGGAATATCTCGCCAAGACTCTAGAGGCACAATGCAATCAAGTGCTGACTCAACACAGGCGCGGAAAAAGCTGCGGCGTGTCATTAAAATTGGCAGACCCTTACTTGGAATATAGAGATGGGATTGCTGAATAGTGCCTGCAAAATAAAAAAGATCGGCATTTTGAATAATCAGTGCCCCATCAAGCTCTTTTGCTATAAGATATGATTGAAATTTCTTTATTCGGTTGTCCAGCTCTTCTTTTGGCGTATAAACCATTTCTATCACTCTTGCAAATTATGAGTGAAATAACTGTAAAATGTAATGAAAATTTGATTAATTGATTTTATCCTTCTTGGTTTATACGTGTCTTCCAGTTCGGAGGTTGGCAGGCATTTATAGATTTGTTTCACTTCTCTTAAGAAAGGTGTAAGCATATATCTCCTAATAAGGCCTAGTTTAGGGCCTTTTTCTCATTTTTGTATTGCTGCAATTTCTAAAGCCAAAAGAATTTCAGCATTTGGATCGAATCCATAAGAAGCAACCTTATCATAAGTCAGCTCATAATGAGGCCGCAGCACACGGCCTTTTTCTGGGTCATTTGGGAATGCTAACATATATTTAAAAGATACCTGTCCACTAATTCCTGTATTATTGAGTTTGAACATTAACACATCGCCAAAGCAATTCCCTGCTTGACTTGAGGGAACTCCCACCAGGATGGCTCCCAGTTTATAGAGCAACACTGCCAGATCATAGCCCGAGCTGTAGGTCGCAGGAGAACAGACGACCAAAATTTTTTCTGGGAGATAAAAGCCATCATATTTTCTCGATTTTACCTCTTCCATAAACGTCGGCATCATTTTTAGATATTCTTCATTTTCTTTTTCGTACTTCTTGACATAGAGATTCTTATCAAAAAAATTAAGCTCCCCCTTGAAATCATAATCATCTTTCATCAAAGCAAATGTCCGGCCAGCATTTATTTTTCCCAGATTATCTCCTGTATATTCATTGAAATAGAGATCAGAGTATTTTTTGATCGAATACCCTCTATCCTGAGACTCTGTGGCTTTATTCCCGTAAAGGAAATAACTAAGGATATAGCCCATAACGGAATTACCTCCGCTATTTTTTCGCAGGTCGATGATGAGTGTTTTTGTCGCTGCTCTTCTCATATCAATAACCAGAGACCTGAACGTTTCTGTTGCGGATGGAATGCCGGCGATTGTTTCTTCAAGTTTAGCTGGCGCAGACGCTCCGTGAAATTTTTCGTAGGTTCCGGCCGCATACTGCTTCACCCACCCTACTCCCATCATGTTGAAATACTCATAGTTCTCGCGGAAGCTGAACATTCCGTCGATTCGCAGAAAAGCGGTTTTCTTTTTCACATCCAGAAAATCATATCCAAAATCTATTTTTTCCACTGAAGGCAACGGGATTTTAGAAGAAGGCGTAATGGGATCAGTCAATATTTTTTCAGGAAGGGCAATGATATAATCCTTCTCCTCTCCAGGATTTGATTTCAATCTCGCCCGGATATTTTTGACGTCTTTCCATTCAGGGAGAAGAGATTCCAGTCCATCCCGAGTTCTAAGATTTCTGCAGAGGTTCGATAAGTTGTGATATTCATTATCCCATCCACGCAAGCTTCCCTGCCGCTTGACTAACTCAGGAAAAGGCACTCCTTCCAATGAAATAAGTTTTGCCCCCAGAATTTGCTTTAAGTTTTTATCATATACTGTTGTGATATAAAGGCAGTTTTCAACTATGCCCAGGCCGAGGGGGAAACCAGGAGCAGAAAGCTGCTGTACCTGCGGAGGGAAAATACTCGTGTGGCCATCGCCGAGAGTAGCCACGAAAGGCAAGAGAAGTATATAGAATTCTTTGATTGTCATTCCGTCTTCAGGAATGGCACGAAGCGTATCTTGAAGCCTGCGATGGAAAGCAATCTTACCTCCCCCTCGGATATAGGGGTCGGGATGAGCTGTCTCGAATATCTGCGCAAGTTGTCTCGTATCCTGGATAAGCAAATCCCGGTTGAATTTTTTGTTTTCTTGCGCATAAATTGAAAAGAAGCCTAAAATTAAAAATATTGAGACAAAGGCCAAAAAGTTAAAAAATTTCTTAGACATGGTTTTTTCCTATGCTTTCAATATAGCTAGTCTTATATTTAGATACCTTTTCCCAGATAAAAGTTTCAGAGAAAAAGTTCCATCAAAAATTCGTCTTTATATTCTTCACCCAGTTTTACCTGTTTTTTCCAAATGCCAACTGTTTTAAATCCCAGACTATCATAGAACCCAATAAATATGAGGAAAATAAATTACATGAAATTATAAAAAAAAGGCATAATACGATTTCTCTCTGAATTTTAGATAAAGGAAATATTCAATAAGTTTCGCAATCTAGCTAGTGTACAGTGAAGTTCGCAATTTTACTTAGGAGGTGAGCCATCGTAAACTCTCTTCGATCGCTACATCGAATGAGAGGAGGATTTTTACTACGATGGCCCAAATCCATTATAAGACGCTCTTCAGGAAAGTGCTATTGGGGTTCATCAGTGAACAGGACCCCGTCCTGGCCATGCTGGAATGCGTGGCCCAGATGATGATGCAGATTGAAGCCGAGTCCAGAGTTGGAGCAGAAAAAGGGAATCATACAAAAGACCGGAAGACATACTTCTCCAGAGTGAGGGTCCGGCGCATGGACACGCGGTTGGAGACGTTATACCTGTACATCCCCAAACTGCGCAAAGGGGGCTATATCCCGTTCTTCATCACGGAGAGGAAACGGTCGGAGCTGGGCTTAGTTGGCGGATCTGAGATTGCCGCATATTGCGCCTCCAAAGGAGCGGTTGTCCAGTTGACCAAAGCTTTGGCTATTGACCATACCTCAGACCATATCCGAGTGAATTGCGTCTGCCCGGGACCCGTCGAAACTCCTTTGTTGAGAAGAATCCCGACCGCCTCGAAATACTCAAAAGAAGAGAGGGCTCATATTTTAGAATCAATCCCATTAAAGCGTATTGCAAAGCCAGAAGAGATAGCCAACGTCATTCTATTTTTAAGCTCGGAAGAGTCGTCTTTTATGACCGGATCGGCAGTTGCTGTGGATGGCGGTTGGTCGGCTCGTTAAATTATTTCGCTCAAGCTGAAACATTTTCCTCAGGAAAAGCATCTATATATTTGACTAAAAAAGATACTTCCTTATAAAGGAGAGTCGTTGATGAAGACCACCCGATTGATTGTTTTCTGTATGACAGCCTTATTTGTCTTTGGAGTCTCAAATTTTGGCGGGGAGCGAGATAAAAGCTTGCCATATTTTGAAAACGCAAAAAAATCTCTTTATGAGAAAGATCTGGAAATCAGCAGAACTGAGTTTAGCTAAAATTATCAATGAATTTCCCCAAAGCAACTATCTCGCGGACTCGCTTTACTGGCTAGGCTTCTGCTTTAATAAACTCTCTGCGGCTGCGCAGACGACCGAAGAAAAGATCAGGCAGAAGCAGGATGCCATCACACATCTTAACTCTCTGATTGAAAGATTTTCTCGGAGTCCCTGGGTCAATGATGCCGAAGTCTTAAGAAATGAAATTGCCTTAAGCTTTGTCCACAATGGGCTGATCGATTTTAAGAAATACATAGGCGGTGAAATGGGAAGTAAAAAGGACAAAACTTCTTTATTCATCCAGGATGAAACAGGCTGGATACGGGGATTTTCGTACACGGCGACAAAACATGCCCTTATATTAAAACTAAAAGCCCATACTGATAACGCCATGGAAGCTCAGGGCATGGATTTATCCGGTGAAAATTTCGCTCAAACCTCTCTTCAAGAATTATGGCAACTCAGCTATGATACGAAAACATTGTGGCCTGAAGAGAATCTGCTACCTCCCGGCTTTAAACCCGGCGTGGTCTCAACGTCTACAATTAGCCCCGGCTTGGAAATCTGCAAACTTCATGAATATGGAATTACGGGGAAAGGAATTTCAGTCGCTGTCATAGACAAGCCTATTTTATCGACCCATCGGGAATTTTCAGGTCGTATCGAATACATAATAGAAGTCTTTAAGGATCATCCTAGAAACAAGCGCCTTCACTTCCATGGCATTGCATGCGCAAGCTTGTTAGCGGGTGAAAAGTACGGCGTGGTCAACCAGGGCTTTCTCTATTATTTCGCCGTGCCTGATGATGGCAAAAATGTCAGTAACTACACGGCGGCTCTTGAAAAAATTCTCCAAATCAACTCAGAGTTACCCGGTCCTAAGAAAATAAAAGTCGTGTCTATATCTGACGGCATCCCCCGAGATAAAAGAGACAATCCCGATTCTATAAAACTGCTTCAGACTATTAAAGAAGCAGAAAAACAGGGAATGGCTGTTGTCCATTGCGGCGTTTTCCCGATCAACTTCATTGTTACAGGATGCCCGCCTGGGAAAAACAGGGAGGAAGCAGAAAATTATGAATTATGGTTATATTGGCAGAGACGGATCTATGAAATGGATGTGAAAGAAAGAAAAATCTACCTTGATAATCTTAAGCTGAGAATAGGCAACTATATCTGTGTCCCCGGAGAATACCGGACTTCCAATTCGGGAAACGGCGAATATACTTATTGGGGCGAAGGTGGTCTTAGTTGGGCGTGCCCATACCTGGCGGGTCTGATTGCCCTTGGCTTGCAGGTCAACACGAGTATGAGCGCTCAAGATCTATATAAGGTCATTATTGAGACTTCGACATTCAACCGTTTTGGGATTAAAGTTGTGAATCCAGATGCATATATCAAAAAAGTAAAAAATAACGTATGAAAGAAGAAAAATGATTGCGCCATGTGGATTAGACTGTAGTATATGCAGGATACATCTTGCTTTGAATGACCGAGAAATTGCGAATCAATTGACAGGAAACTTCATCAGCCAGGGACATAAAGATGCAAAACCAGAATGGTTTCACTGTGCCGGATGCCCCGGTGACCGTGTGGA
>Ga0315281_10003212_pt1 | contig 24027 bp, 18 predicted proteins | sample YL17G07_0_MG_FD_204540 | JGI IMG/M metagenome (GOLD analysis project Ga0315281, IMG submission 204540) | Sediment microbial communities from Yellowstone Lake, YNP, Wyoming, USA - YL17G07_0 | ecosystem: Environmental > Aquatic > Freshwater > Lake > Sediment | place: USA: Wyoming | collected... | reverse complement strand
GAGTTGGACAAGCTGGGAAAAATGTCCTTCATGTCGCCCGAAGCGACCGTCGTTCGGAACTACGTCGATTGGCTGGTATCGCTTCCCTGGAGCGTCAAGACCGATGACACACCCGACATCGCGACGGTCGAGAAGATCCTGAACGAGGACCACTACGGGCTGAAGAAGGTGAAGGAGCGGATCATCGAATACCTGGCCGTCCTCCAGCTCTCGGGCAGTTTGAAGGGGCCGATCCTCTGTTTCGTCGGCCCGCCCGGCGTCGGCAAGACCTCGCTCGGGAAGTCGATCGCGCGCGCGCTGGGGCGGAAGTTCGTCCGGATGTCGCTCGGCGGCGTGCGCGATGAGGCCGAGATCCGCGGGCATCGGCGGACCTACGTCGGCGCGATGCCGGGACGTATTCTGCAGGCGATGCGCCGCGCCGAGGCCGTGAATCCGGTCGTGCTCCTGGACGAAGTGGACAAGCTCGGCCAGGACTACCGGGGTGATCCGGCGGCGGCCTTGCTCGAGGTGCTCGATCCCGAGCAGAATCGCGCGTTCAACGATCACTATCTCGAGGTCGACTACGACCTGTCGCAGGTCCTGTTCATCACGACGGCGAACTACCTGCCGCAGGTGCCGTCGCCACTCCGAGACCGGATGGAAGTGATCACGCTGGCCGGGTATCTCGATCAGGACAAACACGCGATAGCGCGCAGGTTCCTCATCCCGAAGCAGTTGAGCGCGAACGGACTGGATCCGGCCAGGGTGATTTGGGACGCCGACGCGACCGGCATCATTGTCCGGAACTACACCCGCGAGGCAGGCGTACGCGAACTCGAGCGGCAGGTTGCGCGGGTGGCGCGCAAGCTCGCCCGGAGAATCGCGGAGTCGCGCGAAGCCACACGGCCGTCCCTCTCCGGCACGCAGCCTGAGTCAGTCGCTGCAAGCGCAGCGACACCTCCACTCCACGTGCGATCCGCCGACCTTGGCGATCTGCTTGGCGTCGCAAAATACGATCCGGAAGCGCTGTCACTCGAGGCTAAGGTCGGGGTCGCCTCAGGACTCGCCTACACGAGCATGGGTGGCGAGGTACTCGAGATCGAAGTCAGCGCGGTCGGTGGCCGCGGAAAGCTTCAGCTCACCGGCACGCTCGGTGACGTGATGAAGGAATCGGCGAGCGCCGCGCTCAGTTACGCGCGGGCGCGCGCCGTCGCATTGGGGATCGATCGCGACTTCTACAAGAACCGCGACATGCATGTGCACATCCCCGCCGGAGGAACGCCAAAGGACGGGCCGTCGGCGGGCATCGCGATCGCAACCGCGATCATCAGCGCGCTGACCGGTGTTCCAATTCGCGGCGACGTGGCGATGACCGGCGAAGTGACGCTGCGGGGTCGCGTATTGCCGATCGGCGGGCTGAAGGAAAAGAGCGTCGCCGCCCACCGTAACGGCATACGCCACGTGATAATCCCGGCCGAGAACCTTCGCGAACTCGAAGAAGTGCCCGCCGAGGTGCGCGCCGCCGTCCGCTTTCATGGCGTGCGAACGATGGATGAGGTGCTTGCGATCGCGCTGCTGCGGCCACAGGCGCACGAAGAGTCGTCGATCGCGACGGCCGCCCTGCCCCACTGATGCCCGAGACGCCCGAGAAGAAGAAAGATCCGCTCAACGTCCACAGCCTGGAGTTTCTCGGTGGGATGGCGTCGCCTGCTGGCTGGCGCCCAGAGCCAACGCTCCCCGAGGTGGCATTTGCGGGCCGCTCCAACGTTGGAAAATCGTCGCTGATCAACAAGCTGTTGCGTCGATCGAAGGCTGCCCGCGTCTCAAACACACCCGGCCGGACTCGTGAAATCAACTTTTTTCGCGTGAACGACCAGTTCGTTCTCGTCGACCTTCCCGGCTATGGATACGCCAAGGTCGCAAAGAACAAGAAGTCGGAATGGAAGCCGATGATCGAGGGATACCTGCGCGGGCGTGAGACGTTGCGTGGCATCGTTCAGTTGCTGGACATCCGTCACGATCCGACCGACGATGATATCCAGATGCTGGATTTTCTCTCGGAGGTCGGCGTGCCGACGATGATCGTGATGACGAAGACCGACAAGCTGACGAAAGCACAAGCCGCGAAGCGAATCACGGCCATCGTCCAATCGCTCGGCCTCGACGAAGACCAGGTGATTCCGTTTTCCGCGGTCACGGGTGTCGGGCGCGACGACCTCGCCGAAGCAGTGATGTCGCTGGTGACGACCCCAGCGGAACCAGAGCACGCCGACCCCCTGCAGGAACAACCGGAAGAATAGGAGCGAGTTTCCAATGCCAATGCGTCCGCTGCGCAGTCTCGAGGGACGGCGCATCCAATCCGCAGCCACGGAGTGGCTCGATCAGATCAAAACACGGCTCGCCGATCCCGGCGCAGATCGGGCGCTGCTCTGCCGCGACATCCTGACTGCGCTGACGTTCCCCGCGTATGCCGGCAACTGGGAGACCGCCGTCGGCGACCAGAGGATCCCGCTCGCGACGCGGCTCGCTCTGGCGTCCACCGACCCACGAAACATCACGCTCGAGCCCGAGTACTACGCCGATTGCAACGATGAGAAGTTCCAGCTGGTCAAACCGCTGCTCTGGCTGTGGTATTCGTTCGATCGCACCGTCGCCGGTGGACAGAATGTCTGGCTCGGAATCGAGCTGCGGCGGATCCTCGCCAAGCACATTTTCAAGCGAGTCGGCGCGAACTTCAAATGCTTTCACAACGTCGAGTTCTCGTTTGGCTATAACCTCGAGGTGGGCGACAACGTCGTCGTACATCGCCACGTGCTGCTCGATGATCGTGGAGGCCTTGTCCTTGGGAACGACGTTTCGATCAGCGATTACGCCAACATCTACAGCCATACGCACAGCATCGTCGAGCAGAAAGACGTGACGAACGCCACGACGCGGCTCAACGACGGCGTTCGGATCACGTATCACGCGACGGTGCTCGCCGGCGTGCAAGTGCACGAGCAAGGGATGGTCGGCGCGATGGCGCTGGCGACGAAGGACGTCCGCCCCTATCACGTGTATGTCGGGATTCCGGCGAAGAGCGTGCGCGTGAAGTCCAACGCGCCGGCGGAAGCGTCGATCTTGAAGACGAGCCAGGATCGGAGAGAGAGCGAATAGACAGGTCGGTCAGTCCATCAGTCGGTCAGTCGATCAGTCGGTCAGCCACGCGGTGGAGACCCGATCAGTAACCGACCGATAGACTAATCGACCCCGTCAAAACACCCGTAGCACATCTTCCGCCGCCCCGGCGTTGCCGCCGGCCAACAGCTTCACGGCGTCGCTCAACCCGTCGCGTTCGCGCGGCCAATGGAATCGCGCCAGAGCATCGGCGACCGAGAGCCACTCGTGGCCTTGGTGCTCTGTCCCGAGAAGGACGACTCCCGGCTCGGCCACGAACGCCGCGAAACCGACACCGAGCTGGACGATATGCGCGCGCGGCAAATAAAAGGGCTGGACCGTCACACTGTAGAGTCGATCCACTTGAAGGCTGGTCTCTTCGGCCACTTCCCGGACCGCTGCTTGCTGCGGCTCCTCTCCGGCCTCAATGGATCCGTGGACCGTCTCCCAGGTGAGCGGACACCGCGTGTTCTCAGCGCGCTGCAGGACCAGCACCTGCCATCCGGCGGGCAGCGGGCGGATGACGTAGACGTCGACGGTGCCGATGCGAAGCTCTGCCATCGCTCCAATACTACCGACCGCAGGTGGCCGCGCCGAGGGAGGCGGTGAGGAGACAAGTGCGAGCGCTCCGCGCCCGGCGCCTTCGGCGACCATCCGCACAGGCGGCAGCGTGGTCCGGAGCGCGACGACGGGAGCCCGCTCTTCCGTCGCGACACGCCGCACTTCGTCGATCGTGGTGCGCCCCGCGGCGACATGCGCCAGACCCGACTGCCAGAGGGAGCGCATCCCCGCGACGCGGGCCGCGTCTGCAATTCGCTCGACAGTGTCGCCGTTGGTCACGCGAGCCTCGAAGTCCGCTGAGCCGATCAGGATCTCAGCGATTGGCAACCTGCCACGCAGGCCCGATCCGCCGCAGGCGCGGCACTCCGCGCTCCGCGTTTGGCTCGCCAGGTCCCTGTGCATTCCCTCCGTTACATCGCTTGTGGATGTCGGGTGCAGGCAGTCGGGGGACGAGCAATCGACGCAGAGTCTTCGAACCAATCGTTGCGCGACGACCCCCTTCAGCGCAGTCGCGATCTTGTATGGAGCAACCCCGATATCGATGAGCCGCGTGACGGCGCTCGCGGCCGAGTTGGTGTGAAGGGTCGAGAGCACCAGATGGCCGGTAAGGGAAGCCTGAATCGCGATCTCGGCCGTCTCGCGGTCGCGAATCTCACCGATCAGCACCACGTCCGGATCCTGGCGCATGATCGATCGAAGCGCTGTCGCGAACGTCAGCCCTGCCTTCTCGTTCACCTGGACCTGGACGATTCCCGCGATGCGGTACTCCACCGGGTCTTCGACCGTGACGATGTTCACGGCCCGCGCCTTCAGCCGCCGAAGTGTCGCGTACAAGGTCGTCGTCTTACCCGACCCTGTCGGACCGGTAAGGAGGATCAGGCCTTCTCGCACCTCGAGCAGTCGATCGATACGAGCCATGTCGTCAGTGTCGAACCCGACGCCCTCGAGCGTAAGGACCGTGCCACTGGCATCGAGCACCCGGATGACGACTTTTTCGCCGTGCGCCGAGGGAAGCGTGGACACGCGCAGATCGACCGCAGCGCCGTTGATCGCGATCCGGGCGCGGCCATCCTGGGGACGAAGTCGGTCGGCGATATTGAGCCCGCCGATGATCTTGATTCTGGAAACCAGCGCCGGCCCGACCGATCGCGGGAGACGGCGCGCGAGCCGCAGCACGCCGTCAACGCGGTGTCTCACGGCGAGCCCCTGCTCTTCGGTTTCGATATGTACATCGCTCGCCCGCGCGGCGATCCCCTCGACGAGCAGTTCGTCGACCAGCGCGGTCACCGATCCGGTGCGGTCACCACCCACGGCTACGGTGGACGTGGTCGACTCGTGTTGCTCCTTGCCGAGGACCTGAATGTCGAGGAGCCGCTCGGGTTCGCGACGACTCGATTCCGAGCGGTAGACTTCGTCGATGCGTCGGGAAATCGCGTCACGTGCGGCAAGGTGGAATACAACGTCGCGTCCGGTGGCGAAGGCGAGCGTGTGCTCGCAGTCGACATCGAACGGGTCCGCCGTGGCGACGGTCACGCTGCGATCGGAGATCGTCAACGGGAGAATCGTGTACTTTCTCGCCCAGCGCTCGGGGACGAGTCGCGCTGCATGTTCGCTTGCCGATTCGAGCACGGCGAGTGGAATGCGCAGCCGCTCGCTGAGGGCGACTACTTCGGGCGTGTGGACTTCGAAGCCGGTGGTCACACGCCGACAATAGGACCGCCTCGGGGTTGACCCCACACCAAATCGTTTCGCGCTGGTTCGAACGAACGCGAACGGCGTGGCCGGTCAGAATTCGCCGTTTCGACTCACAGAATGTTCCAGAAGTCCCGACTGACGTCGACATTAAACATCCACCGACCATTTCGCAGCCCGCGAGCAACGTCAAAGCGAAGCACATCGAAGACCGCCAGCAGCCCGACACCCGCGAACGGATAGCCGCCATTCGAAAACGTCGGCCCGCGAACGGTCCGTATCGTGCCGGGGCCCTTCACCGCCGCCACACCTGCAAAAGGCGCTAACTGTGCTCGGCCTGGAATCCGACCGAAACGACCGAGCGGAATCGATACGAATCGAATTGGCATCTGCAATTCAATTCGTGTCGACGAACCGACCGATCCGATGATGGAGTGCAACTGATACCCAGGCGCCGACACAGGGCCACCGAAATACGCGAGTTCCTGGGGGAACAACAGACCATCGCTCTTCACGGCGACCGCTTGCTCTGCGAGGACCAGCGTCCGGCTGCCCAACCTGACCCGATTCTCGAATGAGAGGGAGGCTCGGGTCGTCGTCGAAGGCGGCCCCACCACGAGCTGAAAGTTCAGTTCGTTGGTTCGATCGCGATCCTCGCGGATCGCACTGAGTCCCGCGCGCATCGAAAGCACGCCTGGACCCCACCATGCCGAGTGGGGCCGGAACGCCGTCGCCGCGAACCGCAGCCCCGCCATGGGCAGAATCTCGGGAGTGAACAGGTACCTGCCAGTCATCGGTGTCGCCTTCGTGGAGACGCCAAGGTCTTCCTCGTGCGACAGAGAGAACCCGAAGTCCATCCCAACCGCCCGAAAACCGGTCTGTACGCCGAATGACTGTCGCCAGAGCGGATCGGTCAAATCGCTGGCGAACTCCTGCGCGGCGAGGCTGTTGACGACCGTTGACCGCTCCTGCTGATCGCCGATCTCCGCGAGATCGCGAGATGCGAACACACCGAAGCGCGCGCCAGATGGCTGAATCCACCGCAATTCACCCGATCCCTTCCATAGCGCATCGGCGAAGCCGTAGTGCCCACGACCAGCCAGTGACAGGTTCGACACCACCCGCGTCGTGAATCCGCCCCCGAGAGTCATCCCCTCGGCTCGGTTGAATCGCACGAAATCGGATATTCGTGGCGCCGAAACGCGAATCGCGTGAACCCGCTGCAACGCCTGCGCGCGAACGAGGACACGCGCTTCGCTCAAAACGCGCTGGATGTCAGGATCGACGGTCGCCCGCACGTCAGGCGGCAACGAGTCCATGATCGTCCCGCGCCACGGATACTTCGCGAGATCCTGCGGCGGCGCCGAGACGATTTCGAGACCCGAAAACGTTTGCTGTGGTAACGAAAGGTTGAACTGGTAGTCGCCGATCTCCCACCGACCCCGGATGATCGAGCGGACCGGAAAGTCGAGCCAGGTCGCCATGCGCCGGATCTCGATCTCTTGCCGGCTTGGTAGCCAATAGCGCGAGCCAACGAGCCGGTTTTCGAGGACGATCGCCAGATCCTCGAGTTCCCCGTCCACGAACGCCGCGCGCGTGAAGTTGAAGGCCATGCGGACCACCTGACCGCCGGCGGGATCGATGTAGATGGCGCCAATCACCCGAGGGTCGCGGTCGTTCCTCGGCCGGACTTTGACCTCGAGGAGGGTGATCTCGCGGTCGGGCAGCCTGATCCGCACGCTGTCGTCGCTCAGTTGGTAGTCGTAGAGCGTCAACCCGGCTCTCGACAAGGGGTGGGGAACGTCGCGGACCTCATCGCCGTCACCGATGCGGATGAAGTCCGGAAAGTTGTTCTGGACGATGCCGAGGTGGTCGCGGTGGTACTCAATGTCGGTTGGGAGGAGCAGCGTATCGCGTCGTCCGACGATGCGCTGCTTGCTCAGATTGGGCGCGTGCCAATAGACTTCCAGCGCCAACTGATCGGTCTTCAAGACTTTCGGCGTCTCGAGAAAGCCATCGCCAAACGCGGCCAGAAACGTCACGTATCCTCGTGCGTCGGCGCGGTAGTCAACAAGCCCGGTGTCGGCGAACTGCTCGGTGCGTCGCTGCGTTGCCAACTCGACCAGTGCGCGTGACCGGGGATCATTCCAAACGCCAGCTGCGCCGCCGGTCTGCGCGGCGGCCACCTGTGCCGTACCAACCGTCAACGACCACGATGCGACCAGACGTGCTGCAAGCATTCGACGCATGATTCGGAAAACTCGCCGCGGGTTTGGGACTCGGCAATGACACACGACGACTTTCGCCGACTTGCCGACGAAGCGCGTGCGTCGGGCACGCGCCTCCTGATTCCAGTGTGGCGCGAGATTCTGCTCGACGCCGAAACGCCGGTGTCCGCATTCGCAAAGCTCCGTCGCGACGGGGGGCCGTTTGCTTTTCTGCTCGAATCCGCGCCCGCAGGCGGAGAGACCTGGGCGCGATATACCTACATGGGAAGTGCTCCGCGCGCCGCCTGGAGACTGACCGACGGCGTGGTCGAGGACTGGACAGCGGCTCAAGGATGGCACAACGCCCGCCGTCCGACCGACCCGCTGGCCGACCTCGAAAATCTGCTCGCCCGCGACACACCGCTCGACCTTCCAGAGGCCGGCGAGTTCTGGGGCGGTGCCGTTGGGTTCTTTTCGTATGACGTCGTTCGGCTGATCGAAAAACTGCCGAAACCGCCGCGCAAAACCGTCGCCACACCGGACGCACTTTTTGTTTTCACCGGCGCTCTCGTGATCATCGATAACCTGCGCGCACACGCCAGGGTAGTCGTCGGGGTGCCTGTGAACCCAGAGATGTCGGCGGTGGCAATTGACGCAGCCTACCAGACCGCCGTCGATGAAATCGCCGGCACGATCGCGCGACTCCGTGCCGCCGGGTCGCTACCGGTATTTGATCTGGATCCCGACGCTCCACCCGCCGAGGGAGCGTCGACGTACGAAGCGGCCAAGTTCAAGGCCGACGTGGAGCGAATCCGCGACTACATCGTCGCCGGCGATGCCTTTCAGGTCCTGCTCGCGCGGCGGATTGAGGTCCGGCACGATTTTTCGTCGGAGGCACTGTACCGAGCACTGCGGGTGATCAATCCGTCACCCTACATGTATCACTTGATTCTCGATGGAATTGAGCTGGTCGGCAGCTCGCCGGAGCTCCTCGTGCGGGTCGGTGCGGGCAAGGTGACGGTCCGCCCAATCGCCGGAACGCGCAGGCGTGGCCGAACGCCCGAGGACGACGAGGTGATGCGGGCGGAGCTCATCGCCGACGAAAAGGAACGGGCCGAGCACTTGATGCTCGTCGATCTCGGCCGGAACGACATTGGCAGGATCGCCAGGTACGGGTCTGTGCGCGTGACCGACCTGATGACGGTCGAGCGGTATTCTCACGTTCTCCACATGGTGAGCCAGGTCGAGGGCGACCTGGCCGACGGGCTGTCAGCCATGGACGCCTTTCGGGCGACGTTTCCGGCCGGAACGATGACCGGGGCCCCGAAGGTTCGAGCGATGCAGATCATCGACGAGCTGGAGCCGGAGCGCCGGGGCCCCTATGCGGGCGCCGTGGGCTATATCGCGGCCGGGGGGCGCCGGATGGACCTGGCGATCACTATCCGGACCTGCGTCATTGCGGGCGGGGTCGCCTCGGTCCAAACTGGGGCGGGAATTGTCCACGATTCGGTGCCCGACGCGGAGTGGCGGGAGACCGAAAACAAGGCTCGCGCAGTGCTGACGGCGATCGGAAAAGCCCGTCAAGCGTCGCCTTAGCCCCCCCCGTCTGATATAATCCTGTAGATGCCGTTTTCTCTCCTCAGCGCCGACGGACAACAGAAGGTCGATGTCCGCGACGGCGCACCGATGCTGGTCGGGCGGGCTCCGACGTGCGACCTCCCGGTCTTCGATCCGACGATCTCGAGGCGCCACGCCGAGCTGTCGCTCGTGGCCGGTGGCGTCGAGATCCTCGATTTGGGATCGAGCAACGGGACGTTCGTGAACGGCGAACGCGTCACCAAGCATACGGCTCGGGGCGGCGATGTCGTCACCTTCGGCAAAGTCGTCTTCAAACTCCAGGACTCGGTACCACCGCGTCCAGTGGTGAGCTCGCATGTCCCGCCTGCGGGGGCGACAATCGTTCACAAACTCCCGGTGAAAGGCAGCACCTCGTTCGGGATGGCAGTGGCGGACATCGACCTGCTCCGTCCGCAGTCGGCGGAAATCGCGCAGCAGGTCGTCGTTGCGGTCGAGAAGAATCGGCAGAAGCTTCAGATCCTCCTCGACGTGTCGCAGCAGATGGGCAGGGCGACGCACCTCGATCAGCTGCTGGAGCTGATCGTTGGATCGGCGCAGAAGATCCTCGACATCGACCGCGTTGCAATTCTCCTGCTCGACGACAAGAAAGAGCTGGTGGAGCGCATTGCCCGAGACAAGCGCGGCGGCGACACGCCGCGAGCCGTGCCGCGATCGATCGCGCGCCAGGCGGTGGAGGACAAGGCTGCCATCCTCTCCGACAACGCTGGCGAGGACTCGAAGTTTGCGGCCGGTGCGTCGATCGTGATGCAGCAGGTCCGGTCGGCGATCTGCTGTCCGCTCGTCGGCAGCGAGGACGAAGTGCTTGGCGTCCTCTACGTCGACAATGTCGAGACAAAGCATCGTTTTAGCGAAGACGATCTCCAGTTCTGCATCGCGTTCGCGGGTATCGCCGGCACCGCCGTCGAGCGAGAGCAATTCGCGGTTCGAATCCAGCGCGAGTTGGTGGTGCGCAACAATTTCCAACGGTACTTCGCGCCCGCGCTGGCTGAGCGGATCGCCGCCTCACCGGATGCCTTGAAGCTGGGCGGTGACAAACGTCGCGTCGCGGTGCTGTTCAGCGACATTCGCGGGTTCACAGCGCTGTCCGAGACAATGAATCCGGACGACATGGCCCACCTGCTCACTGAGTACTTCACCGAAATGGTGGAGTGTGTTTTTCGCGGAGGCGGGACGCTGGACAAGTTCATCGGCGATGCGGTCATGGCGCAGTGGGGCGCACCCATTGGCGACGCCAAGGATCCGGACTCGGCGATGGCAGCCGGGATCGAGATGATTGCCGAGCTCGATAAGCTCAACACGCGATGGCGCGCGGCCGGAAAGCCGGAGCTCCAGATCGGCATTGGACTCAACGTCGGCGAGGCATTCGCGGGTAACATTGGGTCCGAGCGGCGAATGGAATACACCGTCATCGGCGACACAGTGAACACGGCAAGCCGCCTCTGCTCCGCGGCCGGTCCGCGCGAAATCCTGATTTCCGACGACTTCCGCACCGCGCTCAAGTCGCCACCGCCGCTCGTTGCAATGCCGCCGATGCAGCTCAAAGGCAAGAGCCAGCCCGTTCCGGTATTCCGCGTTACGCTGTGAGTGCGGAGTAGAGGGTGAGGAGCGCGCAGTTCTTCTTGCTCGATGGGCGCTAGGAAATGACCGGACCACGCCCGCCCAGGGGATACACGCGTGTCGACACGCGCGGGGCGATCATCGTAGCAAGGGCAGACTTCGCTGATGCGATCCTCGCTGCGTTTCGCGCGGCGCCGAGCGGTCACCCGACATTGCACGGCTACGCAAGCCACGCGGCCGACGCCACTCCGTTCAAGGGACGGGAGACTGCCTACGGGTTGACGCTCCCCGGGGCGAAGGCGGCGGTTGTGGTGCGGCACAACCGCCATGGCGGCGCGTTCCGGGCCCTGACTGGAGATCTCTTTCTCGGGTCCACTCGCGCGCCACTCGAGCTGGCAAATTCACTGGCGATTGCCGGGCTCGCGATTCTAACGCCGCCGGTCGTTGGATACGCGATCTACTCGGTGGCTCCTGGCATCGCGCGGTCCGATGTCGTCACCGAGCGAATTCCCGATAGCACCGATCTCGGCGAAATGCTGATCAGTCTCGAGCCCGGAAGTGACATGCGACGGCTGGTGTGGGCCGCCACTGCCCAGTTGGTGCAGGCGCTGTCGGTCGCCGGAGCCCGGCATCACGACCTGAACATGAAAAACGTTCTCATTCGGCCGGCACCTGCCGGCGGCGACTGCGCGGCCTTCGTGCTGGACGTCGACCGGGTTGAGCTCGGCTGTGACCCGCGGACGGCCTACGTGGCCAATCGTGCGCGACTGCTGCGGTCGGTGGAGAAGTGGCGGCGCACCCGGAACGCCGTGATCAGTGAAAGTGAAGCATCCGTGCTCCGTGCCGACTATCTCAAAGCGGACGCCGCCACCACTTCTTCGTAGACCAGGACCGTCCGCTCGGTCATTCGGGCGACAGAAAACTCCCCTGCCCTGGCACGCCCGGCGGTACCCATTCGCTGGCGTAACTCTGGATCCGCGAGCAGCCGGGCGATCGCTTCGCCGAGAGGCCGGGGGTCTGCGACGGGAACGAGCAGGCCGGTCTCTCCATCGGCGACAACTTCCGGAATTCCACCAGCTCGGGTCGCAACAACGGACCGCCCAAAGACCAAGCTGTCGAGCAACACTGAGCCCATGCCTTCTTCGCGCGAGCTGAGCGACACGACGTCGGCAGCGGCAAGCAGCGCATCGGCGTCGTCGCGGAAGCCAGTGAAGTGAACCTGGCTATCGATTCCCAGCTTTCGCGCTTCTTCCGTTGCAATGGCACGAAGGGGCCCCTCGCCAACGAGCAGTCCGTGGGCGCCGGGAATTGCGTCGATCACCGTTCGCATGGCGCGGACGAAATTGACTGGATCCTTATGGGCGACGAGTTGGGCAACCTGGACCACGAGCGGGGCGCTTGCCGGTACCCCCAGTTGCCGGAGCGTGTCGCGGCTTGCCGGCATCGCGGGTCGGCTCACGTCGGTACCGTCGTGAACCACGTCGATCTGTTGCGGTGAGAGGCCGCACTCGATCAAGACGCGCTTGACCGCTTCGGAGACAGCGATGATTCGCGCCGCGCGCCCATACTTCCATTTCGACGTTGGTCCGCGGCGCAACGGAAAGTCAACGCGCCGCGCCGCGACAAGTGGAATTCCCGTCCCAAGCACGGCAAAGGCACCGAGCGTCACGCCGTGGGCGGTATGGGCGTGCACGACGTCGACCGACATTCGACCGAGGGCGACCCGGAGCCGCCAGGCCGCGCGCAGATCCAGTTCCCCCACCGGATTGCAGGCCACCACCTCGATGCCAGCGGCCGATGTGCGCGTGGCGAGCAACTCGCGAGGGCGCGCCGCGACGAGCGGGCGGTGCCCAAGCCGACGCATCTCCCTTGCGAGCCAAAACACCTGGCGCTCGCCTCCGCGCCATCCACGCTCCGTATCGATGTGAAGCACCGTCAACGCTCGCGCCATAGCCGCAACATTCCTGCTCCGGGCAGTTGGCGCAACCTCGGTCCCTCCGCTTACGTTCCCGCGTGCAAGTGGATCGTCGCTGCGTCGCCGTGGTTGCACGGCGCATAACCGGCCTCAGTGGCGTGACCATCCTGATTCGGGAGCAGGCTGCGCGCGCTGCTGCCGCAGGCTGGGAAACCCATGTCTTTGGCGAGCGGGTGGATGCCGCTGCCATCGCCTTGGCTGGCGCTACGCCCCACCAACTCCGGCCGGGGCTGTTTCGCCGACGGTCGGCCGAATGGTTCGCGACCGCGTCAGCAGCGCGCCTCTCGACTGGATTTACCCTGGTCCACGGGCATGGCGACTCGCTCCAGCAGGACGTGATGAGCCTCCACAACTGCGTGCACGCGGCTCACGAGGCCGTGCACGGTGCACCGCTCGACCCTGCTGCCGGGCCTGCCGAAGCTGGCCGTCTGCATGCGCGGCAACTCAGCGAACGGAGGTTCCGCCTTTTGCTTACCAACTCCAACCTCATGCGAGACGACGTGACAACCCGCTTCGGCGTTCCGGCGAAGTCGATTCGCGTCGTTTATCCGGGATTTGACCCAGTGCGGTACCACCCAGGCCCTCGAACGACGCCGTCAACCAATATCCGTCGGCAACTCTGTGTCCGTGACGATGAAGCGCTCGCCGGGTTGGTCACGTCCGGCGACTGGGTGAAGCGAGGCGTCGCCGACTTTATCGAGGCCCTTGGCATCGTTGCACGCGGATCGGCGGTGAGCGTACATGGCGTCGTGACGGGGAAAGAGCGGTCGATGAACCGGTACGCCGCACTCGCGAAGCAGCATGGCGTCGCTGATCGCCTGCACTTCCTGCCGCCAATGGACGCGCTCGAGGACGTCTACGGGGCTCTCGACATTTTCGTCTATCCGGCGCAGTTCGAGGAATTCGGGATGTGTGTGCAGGAGGCGATGGCGTGCGGGCTGCCGGTGGTCTGCGGTCGCCGGATCGGCGCCACCGAACTGCTCGAAGGGGCGGCGGCGAAGTTGCTGCTCGATCGCGTAACCCCGGCAACTGTGGCTGACATGCTCGGCCAGTTCGTATCGGACCCCAATCTCAGAAATCGGGCGGGTGCCTTGAATGCCGCGTGCGTGGCGAACAATTCGTGGGATCGGAGCGCCGCCGGCGTGATCGCCGCCTACAATGAGCTGGCGCCCTCATGAGCACTCCGATTCGTTCGCTGCAGGGCGTTCCGCTCGACCGCGTTTGCCTGGTCATGATGAGCGCCGTCGGCGACGCCGTGCACGCACTTCCGGTTGTCAACGCCATCAAACGTCATGCGCCCCAGTCGCGCCTGACGTGGATTCTCCAGCCGGGTCCGGCGACACTCGTCCGGGCTCATCCGTCGGTGGACGACATCATCGAGTTTGATCGCTCACGCGGTCTTGGTGCGTTCACGGAAATTCGCGAAGCCCTGCGAAACAAGCCATTCGATGTTGTCATCGCCCTTCAGGTCTACTTCAAGGCAGGCCTCGTCACGTCCTTCACGCGGGCGCCGATCAAAGTCGGCTTCGACCGGGAACGGGCCCGCGACTTCAACTGGGTGTTCACCAACCGTCGAATCCCGGCCCATGAGCCACAGCACGTCCAGGACCAGTATTTCGAGTTTCTGACGGCGCTCGGCATCCCCACCGAGCCAGTGACGTGGAACCTCGGCCCGCGGGACGACGAACGGCCGTGGCAGCGCGAGTTCTTTTCGCATTTGAGCAGGCCGGCGGCCGCCATCGTCGTCGGCACGAGCAAGCCGGACAAAGACTGGATGCCGGAGCGATGGGCGGCCGTTGCGGACGCACTGTATTCCGACCATGGACTGCAACCAGTTCTCGTCGGCGGAAAGAGCGCTCGCGAGATGGACGCAGCCGCAGTCATCGAGCGCATGGCGTCGTGCAAACCGGTCAATGCGCTCGGCAGCGGACTTCGCAACCTTGTTTCAATCATTGACGGCAGCGCGCTCGTTCTTTCGCCAGATACGGGGCCGCTGCACATGTCCGTCGCTCTCGAACGGCCAGTGATCAGTCTGATCGGATTCATGAACCCGAAGCGGATCGGACCCTACCGTCGCTATCACGACCTGATGATCGACGCCTACGGCGATCCGGGCGAAGATTACCCGATCACGATGGACAAACGGCGAGGCCGAATGAAACGGATTTCGGTTCGAGACGTGATGGAGAAGGTGGATGTCTGGAAATCTCGATACCGGTAGGGATTAACGGGCCTTCCTCAGGCCGCGCTCGCCAAATCGGTATTCAAGGCCGAGCGACTCGAACAGGCGAACGAGCCGGTTCAGTGGGAGCCCCATAACCGCGAAATAGTCGCCATCAACTCGATCGACGATCGTCGCCCCGTAGCCCTGGATCCCATAGGCACCCGCCTTGTCCATCGGCTCACCGGTACGGATGTAGTCCGCGATCTCGTTGGGCCCCAGCGAGCGGAAGGTGACGCCGACTTGTACCACGTCAGACATCACCCGGTTGTCATGCGCGACCGCGACCGCCGTCATCACCAGGTGCGAACGACCGCTCAACAATTGCAGCATTCGCGCCGCATCGGCTTGATCTCGTGGCTTGCCGAGCACCGCGCCATCGACGACGACGATTGTATCACAGCCGATCGCGACGGTGTCCGGCGACGACGACGCGAGGGCCTTGGAACGAGCCAATCGGTCGGCGTACGCTCGCGGCGATTCGCCGCGGACGAGCGCCTCGTCAACGTCGGCGGGCCGAACCTCGTGATCGATGCCGATCAACGAGAGCAGATCGCGACGTCGCGGGGACGCCGACGCGAGGATCACCACTGGGCCTATCGCTCCAGCCACAGCGTCACCGGTCCGTCGTTCACGAGTGAGACGATCATGTGCGCGCCAAACTCTCCTGTTTCGACGATCGGCGCCCGCGCGCGAAGCATGGCGACAAAGGCGTCGTAGAGCGGGACAGCCCGTTCCGGTTGTGCCGCATCGATGAAGCTCGGCCGCTTTCCTTTCGCCGTGTCGCCATAGAGCGTGAACTGCGAAACAACCAGCAGCCCACCGCCAACATCGAGCACCGACCGATTCATCTTGTCCTCGTCGTCAGGAAAGATTCGCAGCCCACAGACCTTTTCGGCCATCCAGGCTGACGCACCATCTTCGTCGGCGTGGGTGAAACCGACGAACAGCAACAGCCCGCGGCCGATCGATCCCACCGACCGGCCAGCGACGGTTACCGACGCCTGGGTCACCCGCTGGACAAGTACACGCACCGCAACTCTCCTGAGTCGGCCCGCGGTCAAGCTAGGCGCGGTTGCATCGCGGGGCCACCCAATGCATCCTCCGCACGCCACCATGGTGACTCCATTTCAGCATTCGCGCCGCGCGGTCTACCGCGTGGAATCCTCGTGAGCGGCGGGCGGTCCACGGTTGTGAAGGACGGCGCCCAGAGCGACTTCACCCAGAAAGTCGACGTCGAGACCCCCGAGCTCGTCGTCCTTTCGTACACCGTCGCCGGCCTGGGATCGAGGGTGAACGCCGCCGTCATCGACGTCTTCGTTTGCGTCGGGCTCTTTCTCGGAACGGTGTTGGCGCTGGCGGTATTGAGCGCGCGACTCGGGGGCTCGGTTTCTCAGCTCGCGACGTCGGGAGCCTGGGTCGGAGCGATCCTGGTCCTCGCGCAGTTTGCGGTTTTCTGGGCCTACTACGTCCTCTGCGAGGGACTGGCCGACGGCCAGACGCTCGGCAAATGGCGGCTTGGGCTCCGCGTGGTGCGCGATGGTGGCTATTCGATCGGCTTTGGCGCCTCTGCGACGCGCAACATCATGCGCGCAATCGACATGCAGCCGTTCTTCACCTACCTCGTGGGAATCACGGCAGTCGCGATGTCAAAGTCCGGCAAACGACTCGGCGACATCGTCGCCGGCACGATCGTCGTCCAGGAGCGCCTCGTCGAAGCGCCGAACGCCAAGCGACCGCGCCACACAGCGGTGGAGGGTGTTCCAATCGCCAAGCTCGGTGAGGAAGAGTTCCGCCTTCTCGAACGGTGGTACGCGCGCCGCATGGACATCGAGCCGGAACGTCGCCGTGAGTTGACGGCCCAGATCGCTGCGCGAGTCGGCCATGCCTTTCCACCCGGCGATGGGTCGCCCGAGAGTGCCCGAATGATTCGGCTCTACGAATCGGAGCGCCAGGCCCGCGACGCGGGCGCCTCGAGCCGCCACGAGACCGGTGCCGCTCGCGAGCGCTACGCGATTGTGTCGACGAACTCTCCGCGCTGGCTTGCCTTCGCGTCGGTGGTGGCCGCGGCCCAGCGCCGCGGAATCAGCTCGCTCGGCGAGAAGCGGGTCCGCGATTTCGTCGCCGAGTACCGAGCACTATCAAGCGACCTCGCGCGGTTGCAGACTGCGGCCCGCGACGCGCCGGCCGAGGAACTGTTCTACCTCAGCCGCCTCGTCGGCGCCGCGCACAACCTGCTCTACCGCGACCGGCGCGGCGACCTGCTCGGCTTCGTTCGCTTTTTGCTTGGCGACGTGCCGCGAGAGATTCGCGCGTCGTGGAGGCCGATCGCGCTCGCGGCGACGATTTTCTTTCTGCCAATGGTCATCGCCGGCACCGCCGTCGTCCGGCATCCCGCCGTCGCGTCGGTGTTCATACCGGTCGGGATGCTCGACCGCGCCGAAGATGGCATCAGGCGAGCAGAAGCCGGTACCGGCTACATCGAGGATCCACAGATCCTCCGTCCCGTGATGGCAACACAGATCATATCGAACAACGTGCAAGTGACCTTCTTCGCCTTTGCGGGTGGCATCACCGCGGGCCTCCTCACCACCGTGTTGCTGCTCCTCAACGGCGTCAGCATTGGCGGCGTGATCGGGCTCTACGCCTCGAAGGGGATACTGCCGCTCTTGCTCGCATTCATGGCACCCCACGGCGTGCTCGAGTTGTCGGCGATCTGTATTGCGGCCGGCGGGGGGTACCTCCTCGCGGCGGCGATGCTGCTCCCGGGTAGCCGAACGCGCCGACGCGCGCTGGCCGAGAATGGAAAACGCGCGATCAAGCTGATTTGCGGATCGTCATTGCTGCTGTTCGTCGCCGGCTCGCTCGAGGGGCTTGTGTCACCGATCCCGTACTGGCCGCTCGAACTCAAGCTGGTCGTCTCGGCATCGACCGCAGTCTTCATGATCGCGTATCTGCGTGGCGGCCGTGATCATCGCACGGCGCACATCGCCGCGAAAGCGACCGATGCCGGCGATCTTCTCGGACTGGGGTCACCCCCGCATTGACACTCGCGGCCCGATCGTCGGCAGTGCGAGAGGCCCTCTAGAGCAGGCCACGCGCCTTGATCTCGAGGTAGCGGTTGACCACGGCCGTCGCCATCTGCGTGGCAGACACGTCGAGCACCGCGACGCCCGCGCGACGCATTCGGACGAGCGCCTCGTCACGCTCCTGCACGAGTTCCTCCGCGGCAGCGCTTGTGTAGATCGCAAGCGGAGTCATGGCCGACGGCTTCGTCGCCGCGTGCAGTTCGTCATTGCGAATGGCAACCACAACGACCACGTGGCGCGCCGCCGCGCGGCCAAGGTAGGCGATCAGTGTCCGACTGGCCCGCGCATCCATCACGTCGGTGAAGAACACGATCAGGGCGCGCCGGCGCTGCCGCAGCGCGAGCATCCTGAACGCCGAGGCATAGTCCGGCTCGGCCATGCTCGCGGCAACGCCGCTCAGCGCATCGCGAACGGCGCCCAGGGCCGCGTGACCGCGCTGGGCCGGGACATACGCCCGCACGATCTCATCAAAGGCCAGCGCTCCGACCTGATCGCCGCTCGCAGTGGCAACATCGGTCAGCAACATCGCGGCCGAGAGGACGTGCTCGATCCGGGCGAACTCGCCGGCCATCTGGGTCATCGCCCGCCCGCAGTCGACCAGCGCGATCACGGTTTGCGATCGCTCGATGGTGAACTCGCGCGCCATAACGTGGCGATGACGCGCCGTGGCTTTCCAGTCGATATTGCGCGGGTCGTCTCCCGGGACGTACTCGCGTAGACCAGCAAACGACCGACCCTCACCCCGGCGACGGAGCGCGCGAATCCCGACATCGCGCAATCGGTGCTGGAGCGCCATCAACCTGAAGCGACGCACGTTCGCAAGCGATGGCACCACCACCGATTCGCCGCCGATCGGAACGCGAACGATTCGAGCCAGAAGCCCAAGCTGGCCGGTGAGGCGGAGAGCGATGTCGCCAAGCGCGACCGTCCCGCGGCGCATCGGCGTGAAGGCCAGCGGGACGGGAACGGAAGAATGTGGAGCAACCTCGACCGGACTCGCCGAAACGATTGAGAAAGTCGCCGGCAGCTCGTGAGAGAGTTGGACGGCCACCGGCCGGCCCCACCGGGACTCGACGACAACGTTGGCGTCGGCCAGGTCTCCGAGGCCAAGCGTCGCCGGGATATCCCGCGTGACCCCGATGTCGCGACGGCCAGGCAGCATGACGTAGTCGATCGCTGCGGCGACTCCAGCCAACCCCAACGCCGCCAGCGCTGACATGATTCCAATCGTGCCCGGGAGTAGCCAGAAAACGGAAAGACCAAGCACAACGACGGCGAGACGCCGCGTCGGATAGATCGCCCACAGCGGGCGCCGTGCCGCGAACCACTCGCGGACGGTGGCCATCGTCAAGCCGGCGTCGGAGTGCGCGCCAACACCGACGCGAGCACCTCGTCGGCTGTCCGCCCCTCGACTTCGACTTCGGGCGCGAGTGTAATCCGATGGCGTAGGGCCGCGATCGCCCGCGTCTTCACGTCATCGGGCGTCACGTAGTCGCGGCCTTCGAGCACGGCGCCCGCGCGCGCCACCCGCATCACCGCAACGGTCGCGCGCGGTGAAGCCCCCAGTGAAAGGGCCGGGTCGTCGCGCGTAGCGCGGGTGATGGCCGAGATGTACTGCCGAACTTCGGGCGCAACACGCACCTGGTCGATCAGTGCACGAACATCGCGCGACTGGCCCGGAGCGAGTGTCGGCACGAGCAGCGGCACTTTCTGACCCGCCTCCGGATCGAATCCTTGTTCGTGCAGCTCGAGAATTGCCAGCTCGGCCTCAGCGGACGGATAGCCGATCACGACCTTGAGCAAGAATCGGTCGAGTTGCGCCTCGGGAAGCGGAAACGTGCCCTCGTGTTCGACGGGGTTCTGCGTCGCGATGACTGTAAACGCGCCATCCAGCGGTCGCGAGGTGCCGTCAACGGTGACCTGTCGCTCGCCCATCGCCTCGAGCAGGGACGACTGCGTCTTGGCCGGCGCTCGATTGATCTCGTCGGCGAGCAGGAGTTCCGTAAAGACCGGTCCCGGCTGAAACTCGAAGCTATTCGTGTGCGCGCGATACAGGCTGACACCGGTAACGTCGGCGGGCATGAGATCGGGCGTGAACTGAATCCGCCCGAACTTGAGCCCCAGCGCGGCCGCGAGCGAACGGGCGAGAAGCGTTTTCGCCGTGCCGGGGACCCCTTCGATGAGAATGTGACCGCGCGCAACGAACGCCGCGAGCGCATCGTCGATTGCGTCGTCCTGGCCGAGGATGCGGGACCCGATCGACCGGTGGACGTCGGTCAGCAGGGCGGCGCCTTCTTGAATGGAGAGCGGCATTACGGTTTCCGGGTGAAAGGGCGAGACGTGAGAGCATCCTCGACGGTCGAGAGCGCCCCGGCAATGTTGGACAGTTCACGAGCCGGCAGGGTGTCAGTCAGCGCACGCGAGATAAGCGACGCCGCCGGTGATGCCGCCGGTGACGCCGCCACGGCCGCGGCGAGGATCTGCTCGTCGTTTTCGCGCGCGCCTGCTCGGCCGCGCCGGGTGCGACGCCTGACGCCAGCCAACAACCTCACGGTCGCCGTCCGTGTCGCACCGACAGCGGCGTACGCGTGCGCCAGAGCATCGGCATGTTCCAAGGGGCTTCGGCGCGCGATACGCGCAGGGTCCCGCGGCGCCAGCGGACGCGGCGCAACGGCGATGAGCAGCAGCAAGCCACCGATGGCAATTTGACCGAGCATGCGGCCGCTGGCCGTGCTTTCCACATAGATGCGGATCGCCGCGAGGCCGCCGCCGTGAACGCCGCGACCGTGCTGAAACTCATCGAACGCAATCCGCCCTCCGCGCTTCCCGCTCGTCAGATACTCCAGCATTCGCACATAGGCGACGTCGGCTTCGGTCGAGCAAATCCGCATCACATCATTGACGAGATAGTCCGCGTCGGCGATGACAACGACGCGGCCCTGGCCGAGCGGGAATCCGACGGCGGGACGCGTTCCTCCCTCAACGCCTTCGAGGTCACCGAATCCCACGGTGTCGGACGGCGGCGGACTCCGCCACCTCACCGGAGCGATCGGGTTACTTCCGCGGATGATGTTGTCAAACGGATCTCGTGACGGGCACTCCTTCGCAGCTTGACGCGCGGTTAGCCCACGCTGCCCGGCAGCTACGTGCAGCGAATCGCCAAGTGCACCGTCCGCGCCGGCAACCAGCAAGGCCCCACCGAGCCGAACATGCTGGAGAATCGCGTGGGCCTCCCCGGCACCGACCGGCGCGGCGATCAGCACCTGAACCTGCGCGGCCGCGGCATCATCGGCAAATGGCACCTCACGCCGCTCACTCAACCATCCCAACCGCCGGGCGAGGTCGAACACGAGTCGTGCGCCGGAAGGACCGGCAGAATACGTCGAGTGCCCGCCGCCCGTGTCGGCTTCGGCCGGCGACAGCAGCACCGCAAGCACAACGATCCCGACGATGACAAGCAGGATGACGCCCGACCGAACCTTTGCGCGCGCCATCAGCCCGCCTGTTGTCCGCCAATGGCCAACGCCTCACGAAGCATTTCTTCGAATTCCTGCGCCGAGCATTCACCGGTTCCAAAGATGACGCGGTCAAAGCGGCGGCCGAATTGCCGGAACGACGCCGCGACTGGCGACCCCCGTCGCCGAAGTTCCCGCGAGTAATCGCCGCTCGTCTTCGACGCGTGGAGGCGAATACGCTCCGTGCCCGCAAGCCGGCGCAGCACCGCCTGGTACAGGGCGTGAGCCCCTCCCGTATAATCGCCTTGGGAGGCGAGTCGCTCGGCCTCTGCCCACGCGTCGGCACGGACAGCCAGGGGGCCGCGGCCGCGCCGACCCGCAAACGCGCCGCCGCCAAGTTGAGCCGTCAGCACGACTCGGGCGACGATCAATGCGACGACCACCGCCACAGCAGCGATCACTGTCGTCCGCCCGCCGGGAATCTGCTGGAACGCCCTCACCAATCGGGCGATGCCCTCGACGATCGCCATTAGCGCGCGGCCGAGCAGCGATCCCAGAATCGATCGCTGGTAGGCACGGTCGCGAACGAGTGTCGCCACTGTATCGTGGACGGGGCCGGCGCCCCACTGCTGCAGGATAGAAGCGAGCACCACCGGCGTGATCAGACCGACGGCACTCCGACGCGTCCCGCCTCGGCGCTCACCGCCATCATTTCGATGTCGAAGCCTTCACGCCGAATGCGCGCGTCGTAATAGATCAGCGCGTCCGAGATACCGGCGATCGGGTAGACAATGATCGACACGAGTGCCGACAGGACGCGTTGCGCTGCGAAGTTGGGGACGACGGTGACGACAAACGTTGCGCCCAGTGTCACGGCTATTCGGATGATGAACACCAAGCCAAGGGTGCTCAGGATGTGCAGCTTGAGTCCCTTTGACAGCTGACTGGATCGGCCAAACGACTCAAACAGTCCCTTTCGCTCGAGGACGATCACCGGGATCGCCGCGAAATAGAGTGCGCTCCAGTAGGCCGCCGGGACGACGAGGAGCACGAAGCCGAAAACGATCAGGAATCCCTGAATGAACGAAACGACGAACGTCGCCGGTAACTTCCATCCGACCCGCCGGAACGCCTCGAACGCATCTGTCTCATGACCGAGATAGAGGTCCGATGCCATTTGAACGACGACGGCCGACATCAGGAAATAGCTGACGACGGTCCCCAGGCCGATCAGCCCTTGGGTCGCGATCTCTGCGGTTGGCGGCGCGTTCCCAAGAACTATCAACTGGAGAATCAGCCAGGGCGCATGCACCATGGTCGTCAGAAGCATGAAGTGCACCGGGTTTCGCCGGTACACCTCGATTGCGGCATCGACAATCTCGGTTGGCTTTCTCGGGCGGAGGGCGATGGATTCCATGGCCCTGCTTACTCCACGGTAACGCTCTTCGCCAGGTTGCGCGGCTGATCGACATTGAGCCCGCGCTTGACCGCGATGTAATACGCCAGCAACTGCAGCGGAACGACGGTCAGGATCGGGAACAGCATGTCGATCGTCTTCGGAACCCGGAACTCGAAATCGATCTTGCCCGCCAGCACCGGCTCGTCCTGGCTGGTGATGCAGATGACCTTGCCGCCGCGTGCTTTCACTTCGTGGATGTTCGACACGACCTTGTCGAATACCGAATCGTGCGGTGCGACGAATACCACCGGCATCTCCTCGTCGATGAGGGCGATTGGACCGTGCTTCATCTCGGCCGCCGGATACCCCTCGGCGTGGATGTAGCTGATCTCCTTCAACTTCAGCGCGCCCTCGAGGGCGACCGGAAAATTGTAACCGCGCCCGAGGTACAAGAAATTCGTCGCGTCCTTGAACCGCTCCGCGATCGCCTCGATCTCCGGTGCACGGTCGAGGATTTGCTGGATCTGATCCGGCAGCGCTGTCATCGCCTGCGCGATCAGCCGACCATCGACGACCGAGAGGTGGCGTAGGCGCCCAAGCTTCAGCGTCAACAGGGCAAGCGCGATCACCTGGCTGGTGAACGCCTTGGTCGATGCGACGCCGATTTCCGGCCCCGCGTGCAGATAGACACCGCCGTCGTCTTCGCGGGCAATCGTCGAGCCAACCACGTTGACGAGGCCAAGCGTCCTCGCGCCGCGAGCCTTTGCTTCGCGCATCGCGGCGAGCGTGTCGGCCGTCTCACCGGACTGGGAGATCACGACACAAAGCGTTTTTTCATTGACGATCGGATTCCGGTACCGGAATTCCGACGCGTATTCGACCTCGGCACGAATTCTCGCGAGGTCCTCGATGTACATCTCGCCAATCAGTCCCGAATGCCAACTCGTACCGCAGGCAGTGATGTAGACCTGATCGAAGTTGAGCAGTTCGTCGCGGGTCAGGTTCAGTCCACCCAGCTTTGAGAACCCTTCTTCGAGAACGAGACGACCGCGCATCGTGTTCTGAATCGTCTGCGGCTGCTCGAAGATCTCCTTGAGC
>Ga0315281_10003211_pt1 | contig 24031 bp, 19 predicted proteins | sample YL17G07_0_MG_FD_204540 | JGI IMG/M metagenome (GOLD analysis project Ga0315281, IMG submission 204540) | Sediment microbial communities from Yellowstone Lake, YNP, Wyoming, USA - YL17G07_0 | ecosystem: Environmental > Aquatic > Freshwater > Lake > Sediment | place: USA: Wyoming | collected... | reverse complement strand
GCCGGCGGCGCCGCCCTTGATGCCGAACGTCGGCCCCTGCGACGGCTGACGGCAGGTGTTGCACACCTTCTTTCCCATCTTGGCCAACGCCTGGCCGAGTCCGATGGCCGTGACACTCTTGCCTTCCCCAAGCGGGGTGGGCGGAATCGCCGTGACCGCGATCAGCTTGCCGTTGGGCGCGTCCTTGAGCCGGTCGAGCACCTCGAGGCTGACCTTGGCCTTGTGCCGGCCGTAGAGTTCCAGCTCATCTTCTTCGATGGCGAGGTCACGGGCGATTTCCGTAATCGGTTTCAGATGCGCGGCGCGTGCGATATCTAAGTCGCAGGGAATTGTGGGCATGGGTTCCTCCATTTGAATTAGGACAGCTGAACAGTCACCAATTGAAAAATCGTCTAACGAGTGCAGTGCGCTGCCACGAGCGCCTGCCCGAGGCTGAGCCCCCCATCGCCGGCGGGCACTTCAGCATGGGTGAACACTTCGAACCCATGGGCATCCAGGCGCGCCCGCAAATGTTCGAGAAGGTAAAGGTTCTGGAAAGTCCCTCCACTCAGGCAGACGCGGTTGAGTCGCGTGCGCTCGCGCGACATCACGGCGAGCCGCGCAAACCCTTCCACGAGGCCGTTGTGGAACCGCCGGCTGATTTCGCCGGTGGCGTGGCCATGGCGGAGGTCCTCGACCAGCGCTTCAAACAGCGGGCGTGTCTCGATGAGCCACCCCGGGCCGTCAGGCACGAGCGCCAGCGGATAAGCCGCGTCGTCTTGCGAGTTCCCGATGGCCATCTCCAGCTCGATGGCCGCCTGGGCCTCGTAAGTTACCCGGTCGCGGATGCCCACCAGCGCCGCCACGGCGTCGAACAATCGCCCGCAACTCGACGTGAGCGGCGAATTCACTCCCTGGTTCATCATGCGCAGCAGAACTTCAGCGCGCCGCCGGTCGAGCCGCTCGACAAACGGAATACGGAAGTCCAGGAACGCCTCGCCGAAATGGCGCCAAAGATAACTGACCGCCATCCTCCACGGCTCATGGATCGCGGCGGCGCCCCCGGGCATGGGCATGTAGGCGAAGTGCGCGGCGCGCTCGAAGCCTCGGTAATCGGCCAGGAGCACTTCCCCTCCCCAGACATGGCCGTCGGTGCCATAGCCCGTGCCATCCAGCGCGAAGCCGATGACCTTCCCCTCGAGATGATTCTCTGCCATGCAGCTCGCGACGTGCGCGTGGTGATGCTGGACGCCGACCCACTCGATCCCGGTTTGAGCCAGCGCCCAACGTGTGGAAAAGTAATCCGGGTGCAGGTCGTACGCCAGGACCTCTGGTGCGATTTGCAGAATGCCTTTCAGATGCCGCACCGCCTCCTCGAAGAAGCGGTAGCTCTCCAGATTTTCCAGGTCGCCGATGTGCTGGCTCATGAAGGCGTGCCGCCCCTTCGTCAGGCAAATGGTGTTCTTCAATTCTCCGCCCACCGCCAAAACGGGTGGCAGTTCTTCACCCAGAAACACCGGCACCGGAACGTAACCGCGCGAGCGCCGCAACTGGCGGACTCGCCCGGCGCTTGCCCGCACAACCGAGTCGTCGCAGCGCAACAGGATGTCACGGTTGTGCACCAGGAAAACATCCGCCAGGCCCGCGAGGCGCGCCACTGCCTCCAGGTTCTCGATGGCGATAGGCTCCTCGCTCAAGTTGCCGCTGGTCATGACCAGGGCCGGAAAATCGCCGCCCGCGAACAGCAGATGGTGCAGAGGCGTGTAAGGCAGAAACACGCCGAGTTCCTGAATGAACGGCGCCACGGCTTCGGCAATCGGATTCGGTTGCCGCTTGGGCAAAAGGACAATGGGCCGCTCAGGGCTGAGGAGCAACGCTCGGGTGAGATCGTCCACGCGGCAGAACTGCTCGACGCACGCCAGGTCGCGCGCCATGATGGCGAAAGGTTTTCCCACGCGCCGCTTGCGCTCGCGCAGGCGCTCGACCGCCGCGGGGTTCGTGGCATCGGCCGCGAGGTGAAACCCGCCCAATCCCTTGACCGCCACGACCGCTCCAGCCTGCAGGCGCGCCGCGGTTTCGGCAATCGGGTTGAGCGTCGAAATCCCGGTGCCCCGCTCGTCCCACAGCTCGACCTGTGGCCCGCAATCCCAGCAGGCGTTGGGTTGGGCGTGGAAACGCCGATTCCTCGGATCGTCGTATTCGCGCTGGCAGGCAGGGCACATGCGGAAGCTCGCCATCGACGTTCGCGCGCGGTCGTACGGAATGTCGCGAACGATGGTGAAGCGCGGCCCGCAGTTGGTGCAGTTGATGAAGGGATAGTGGTAACGGCGGTCGGCAGGGTCAAACAATTCGCGCAGGCAATCAGCGCAAACAGCAACGTCAGGCGAAATCAGCGCGCGGTGCTCCTCACCGACACGGCTGGGGAGAATGCGCAACGCGTGGTCGCCGTTACAGGGGAGATCGCAAACCTCCACTGCCGTCACCCGCGCCAGCGGAGGCAGTTCTTGCGGCAGGCGGGTCACGAAGCTGGCAACGGCGTCATTCGCTCCCTGGACTTCAATCGTCACGCCCGCCGCGGTGTTGGCGATTGTGCCGGCGAGCTTTAGCTCGGAGGCCAGGCGATAGACGTAGGGCCGGAAGCCGACGCCCTGAACGATCCCCGAGACTTCAATCCCCTTGCGGACTTCCATCACCGCACCTGCTTCGCGGGCTCACGTCGGATCGCCCGCCGCCGCGTTTCCAGCCAGTCTCGCCAAGTCTCCAGCCCCGTGCCGGTCGTGCAGGACACTTCCATCATCTCGATTCCAGGATGGACGCGCCGCGCGTTCTCGCGTGCGCTCGTCATATTGAAAGGGACGTACGGCAGCAGGTCGATCTTGCTCAGCACCAGCAGCTCAGCCCGGAAAAACATGGCCGGATATTTGAGCGGCTTATCCTCGCCTTCCGCCACGCTGAGAATGACGACCTTTGCGGCCTCGCCCAAATCGTAGCTGGCAGGGCAGACGAGATTGCCAACGTTTTCGACGAGCAGGAGGTCAATCTCCTCCAGCCGCCAATCGGCAAGCGCGCGCTCGACCATGCGCGCGTCGAGATGACAAGCGCCGCCGGTAGTGATCTGCTTCACGGAAAAACCAAAACGCGCCAGCCGCCGGGCGTCGTTGTCGGTCTGGATGTCGCCGGTAAGCACGGCCACGCGCTCGCCATGCGAGAATCCTTCCAGCGTGCGCTCGAGCAGCGTGGTCTTCCCCGCCCCGGGCGAGCTGACCAGGTTCAGGCAGAGAATGCCGTGGTCAGCGAACCGCGCTCTCAACTCCCCAGCAATGCGGTCGTTCTCACTCAGGACTTTTTTCTCTAACGGCAGCTTGCTCATGGCTCTTCCATCTCCAGATAAACCATTTCCAGTTCGTCGCCGCCAATGCAGCGTGTTTCGGTTTCGCCGCAATCCGGGCAGGTCACGTCGAAATCCACCACGCGAAAGGTTTGGTCGCACTCCGGGCAGCGCTGCCGGCGTGGGCGTGTCTCAATTTCCAGCGCCAGGGGGGCAAGGTCGCTCCCGTGCACCAGCGCCTCAAAACAAAAGCTGAGCGAATCGGGGGCGACGCCCGAGAGTTCTCCCACGCGCACGCCCACTTTTAAGAATCGCGTGCCCGGGCGCCGGGCGCCCTCCGCGCGAACGGAATCCAGAATCGCGTTAGCAATACTCAGTTCGTGCATAAAAGCAGTTGACAGTTCACAGTTGACAGCTAACAGTTCTCATTTCCTCACCACTCGCTGAAAGCTGAGGGCTGATAGCTGCTGGATCCTCTAGCAAATCCTCGGCAACTGGTCTCCCGCCAGCATGTCCACGATGCGCGTCGTTCCGAGGATCGTCCGCATCGCCACGAGGCCGGAATTGGATTCCCGCACCGTTCCGACGATGGACGCTCCCTGCCCCAGCGGATGGCTGCGCATCGCCGCCAGAATCTTCTCCGCGGCTTCCGGCGCAACGATGGCGATCAGCTTCCCTTCGTTGGCGACGTAAAGCGGATCAAGCCCCAGCAACTCGCAGGCGCCTTTCACTTCCTCGCGGACGGCGATGGACGGCTCGTCGATCATCATGCCGACGCGCGACTGACTCGCAATCTCATTAAGGGCGCTTGACACTCCGCCCCGGGTCGGATCGCGCAGGCAGCGAATCGCGCCCGGCGCTGCCGCGAGCATCGCCGCCACCAGAGTATGCAAGGGCGCGGAATCGCTCACGATCTGGCTCTCGAATTCCAGACCCTCGCGTTGCGCCAGCACGGCAATGCCGTGCTCGCCGATCGAACCGCTCAGGAGAATGCAATCGCCCGGCCGCGCCTGATCGGCGGAGAGGCGCACACCCTCAGGCACCAATCCCAGCCCCGAGGTGTTGATGAACAGTTCGTCACCGCTTCCCTTTTCCACGACTTTTGTATCGCCGGTGACCACTTCGACGCCGGCCGCCGCCGCGGCGTGGTGCAACGAATCCACAATCCGGCGCAGCCTTTCCATCGGCAAACCCTCTTCGATGATGAAGGCCGCGCTCAGAAAGAGCGGTTGCGCTCCGCCCATCGCCAGATCGTTGACCGTGCCGTGCACGGCGAGCGAGCCGATATCGCCGCCGGGGAAGAACAACGGGCTGACGACGAACGAGTCCGTGGTGAAAGCCAGGCGCAAACCGTTGACGCTAACGATGGCCTGGTCGTCGAGCCGCGCCAGGACGGGATTCTGAAAGGCCGGGAGAAAGACTTCGCGAATCAGATCCGCGCTGAGTTTGCCGCCGCTGCCGTGACCGAGCAGCACCGTGTCCCGCGAGGGCAGCGGCGCCGGGCAGGTGAATTCGGGTTTGGACTTGTCATCCACAGTCATTCAAACCATCGTGTAGCGCCGCCCGGAACCTGTCCCGGCATCGCCGGGAGGGCGGCATTCGGTCTGCCGGGCCTGCCTGCCGGCAGGCAGGCTGAAGCCCGGCGCTACAAGGGCGCTACACCGGCACGGCGTGCCGCCGGTACTGGTAATAGGCAGCGCAGGCGCCTTCGGCCGAAACCATCGGCGCGCCCAGCGGCGACTCCGGCGTGCAGTGCTTCCCGAACGCCGGGCAATCGACCGGCTTCTTCAACCCCTGGAGCACCTCAGCGCTGATGCACTCCGCCGGCTCTTCGGTAGCCAGCGCCTCGATGTTGAAGACTTTCTCCGCATCGTAAGCCGCGAACTCCGGGCGCAGCCGGAGGCCGCTCTGCGGGATCAGACCAACGCCGCGCCACTTGCGGTCGCAGACCTCGTAAACCTCTTGCATGATGGCCTGCGCCGGCAGGTTGCCCTCATACTTCACGGAGCGCACGTACTGGTTTTCAACTTCCGCCCGGCCTTCCTCAAGCTGCGTCACGAGCATCAGAATGGCTTCCAGCAGGTCAATCGGCTCGAAGCCGCCGACCACAAACGGGACGCGAAATTCGCGCGCCAGCGCCTCGTACTCGCGGCAACCCATCACCGTGCAAACATGCCCGGGAGCGATGAAGCCCTGCACGCGGTTGCGCGGGGAGCTGAGCAGCAGCCGAATGGCCGGCGGCACGAGCACGTGCGAGACCAGCATGGAGAAATTCGCTAACCCTTCGCGCTGGGCCTGCCACACCGCCATGGCGTTGGCCGGAGCTGTCGTTTCAAACCCGATGCCGAAAAACACTACGAGCCGATCCGGATTTGCGCGCGCGATTTTCAGCGCTTCCATCGGAGAATAGGTCACACGCACGTCGCCGCCCGACGCCTTCACCCGAAACAGATCGGAATGTGAGCCCGGCACGCGCAGCATGTCGCCGTAGGAAACAAAGATCACTTCCGGCCGCGAGGCGATGAGGATGGCCTTGTCGATGATTTCGAGCGGGGTGACGCAGACGGGGCAGCCGGGGCCGTGAACCAGAGAAATCAGCGGTGGGACGAGCTCGTCGATGCCATAACGCATCAGGGTGTGGGTCTGCCCGCCGCAGATTTCCATTAACGTCCAAGGGCGCGTGACCCGGCGCGCAAGGTCTGCCACCAGAGCCCGGGCAATGCGTGCGTCGCGATATTCGTCGATGTATTTCATCCGGTGCTTCTCGACCCTAGGCCGCTTTGGACTTGTCCGGCACTTGCGGCGAGGGACTCAACCCTTCACCTTCGAGCAACCCCATGGCTTCGAGCAATTTGAATGTCCGGTCGGCTTCCTCGGCATCCAGCAGGCTGATAGCGAAGCCGACGTGAGTCACGACGTAGTCGCCCACTTTCGCTTCCGGAACAAAATCCAACTGCACGGGCCGCGTGATGCCCCCAAACTGGACCCGAGCCCTTCGGTCCCCGCTGTTCTCCTGAATCTCCAGAATCTTGCCAGGAACTGCCAGGCACATCACGAACCTCCATCCAAAAGGGCGGTGGAGACGACCTGTCCCGACCTGTCGGGACCGCCCCTACAAACCCGCCAGCGACGCGTCACCGGGCGGGAAGCGCAGCGGGCCGGCCCACCCGGTCTTCTCGGCGGCGGCCAGAAAAGCGTACACGGCGGGAAACCGCTCGACCACCGTTCCCATCGCTGCTTCCACGGCCGGCGAGCGCGGCGCGCCCGGCGCGACCGTTCCGATCTCCACACCCAACAGCGCCAGGCGCGGAATCGGCCGCCCGAGCGACTCCATCAAATCCAGCGTCTCTGCCAAGCCCCAGCCGTGGCTGGAGAGTGATACGAGCACGCGCGGCTCGACTTCTGCCGACGGCAGGGGAATGAGGTGCAGAGTCCCCGCGGGCGAACCGCTGGAAACCGCGTCAATGAAAAGGACCGCTTCAACATTCTCCAAGGCCTCGACCAGTTCCACACCCGCCTGGGGCAACGCGAGGAGTTCGCACTCGCAATCGCCCCGGGCGCGCAGGCGATTCACGATTTCGAGCCCCACGCTGTCGTCGCCGGCATAAGGGTTCCCCAATCCCACCACGCGCAGGCAGGCGCCCGCCTTCGCGGCGCCGCGCTCACTTTGGTGCGGACTGGCAGGCTTACTCACGGTCCAACTTCAACTTCAAAAAATGGGTGGAGCAGGAGATGCAGGGATCGTAGTTACGAATCAAGTTCTCACAGGCACGGGCAATCTCGGGCTCGGAACGGTCGAGGATCCCCGGAAGGTAAAGCCGCAGATCGTCTTCCATGCGGCGGTAGTTCTGCGCCGTGGGAGGAACGATCTTGGCAAACTCCACCAGACCCTGGTCGTTGATGCGATAGCGGTGGTAGAGCACGCCGCGCGGCGCCTCCGTGGCGGCCGAGCCCTCCCCCGCGTGAACTTTTATCTCCACCCGACTTGGTACGGGTTGCTGATAGGCGTCCACAAGGGCGAGCGCTTCCTCGTAGGCGTGAACCAGCTCGACTGCCCGCGCCACGATTCCCTGGAAAGGATTCTTGCTGGGCCAGGTAATCCCGCAGGTCTTTGCGGCTTGTTTGGCGCGCGGCATTAGTTTCTCGAAATTCAGGTTAATTCGTGCCAACGGCCCGACGAAGTAACTCTTGCCATTGTCCGCACGCTTCGAGTGCAGCGCCGTCGAATGCTCGACGTGCTCCTCCAGGAAGACGCGCTCGAACTCTGCGGGCTCGATATCGACGCCCGCGGAGGAGACAATCCTCCGCTCGTTCATCGGGTACTCATCAGGATGAGACAGCGAAACGAATTCGTAGTCAGGATTGAAATTCGGGAACTTGAGCCCGGAAACGAGCTTTACCGTGGCGATGGACGCCTCGATGCCCCACTCGAAGTCAGAGCGCAGTTTCAAAAGCTCCGCACGCCGCGGCGCCTTGTAGAACCCGCCCACACAAACCGAAACGGGATGCGTGGCGCGCCCGCCGAGAATCTCCAGCAGGTTGTTGCCGACCTTCTTCAGCCGCAGGCCCTGCTCGACTTCTTTCGGATGGTCGGCCGCCATGGCGATGGCGGAGTCGTATCCGAGAAAATCCGGCGCCTGGAGAAGATAAATGTGCAGGGCATGGCTCTCAATCCACTCTGCGCAATAGAGCAGGCGGCGCAGGGCGCGGATTTCCGGCGTGATTGTAACGCCCATCGCGGCTTCGATGGCGTGTACAGAACTCATCTGGTAGGCCACGGGACAGATGCCGCAGATGCGCGCCGTGATGTCAGGAACTTCCTGGAAGTGCCGGCCGCGCAGAAAGGCTTCGAAAAAGCGCGGCGGCTCGAAGATGTCCAGCTTAACTTCGCGCACCACGCCGTTTTCGACGCGCGCGTAGAGCCCGCCTTCGCCCTCGACGCGCGAGAGGTTTTCCACTCTCACCGTACGCAACGGCAATGGCGACGGACCTGTTGGGCTGGTTGTCATGGAGCAGTCTTCTCCAATTTCTCGCTGGCGGAGCGAAACGCCTCCGCGTATCCCGTAAAGCCGCGCAGCAGCCTCACCAATTCGCCGGGGCGCGTGCCGGTGCGCTGCAAGTGGTTCGTGAGCGAGTCAGGGTTGGGATTTTCCATCGGGCCGAAACATCCGTAGCAGCCCCGGTTGTAAGCCGGGCAGAGCGCTCCGCATCCGGCCAGCGTGAGCGGACCCATACACGGAATCCCCTGCGCCACGGTGACGCACACCGTGCCGCGCCGCTTACACTCCATGCACACGGCGTGTGGCGGCACATGCGGCGCGCGGCCCTGCAAAAGCGCCGTGATGACCTCCAGAAGTTGCACCTTGTTGATGGGGCAGCCGCTCAGCTCGAAATCCACGGCCACGTGGCCGGAAATCGGCGTGGACTCCTTCAAGGTATGGACGAAGGCCGGCGTCGGGTAAACGAATCGCGCAAACTCCTCCACGTCCGCCCAGTTGCGCAGCGCCTGGATGCCGCCCGTCGTGGCGCAGGCGCCGATGGTGATGAGGTATTTGGCGTCTTTGCGCACGGCGCGGATGCGCTCGAGGTCGTGGGCGGTGGTGATGGAGCCTTCCACCAGCACCACGTCGTAGGGCCCCGCGGCGGTCGCGGAACTCGCCTCGAGGAAATAGGCAACCTCGACTTCGCCCACCAGGCTGAGCAATTCGTCTTCAAGGCTCAGCAGCGCCAGTTGGCAACCGTCGCAGGAGGAGAACTTGTGCACCGCCAGTTTGGGCCGCGCGTCGGAGGCCATATCAGAAATCCTCCTTGCCGAAGAACGGCTCGATGGCCGCGAAGTTGAGCACCGGCCCCTGCTTGCAGATGAAGGTGGGGCCGAACTGGCAGTGGCCGCAGAAGCCCACCGCACACTTCATGTTGCGCTCCATCGAGAGGTAGATCGCTTCCTTGGGGATGCGGCGGGCCAGGGCTTCGTAAATCACGAAGCGCATCATGATTTCCGGCCCGCACGTCAGGACCACGGTATTTTTGTGATCGACGCGAATGCGGTAGAAGAGCTGAGGGACCACGCCCACCTGCCCTTTCCAGTTTTCATCGGCCAGGTCCACGGTCACGTGGACGTCGATTCCTCCCTCGCGCCAGGCGTCGAATTCGCCCGTGTAGAGCAGGTCGGCGGGAGTGCGGGCGCCATAGAGGAGAAGCACGCGGCCGTAGTAGTCACGCCGGCGGAGCACGGAGAGTACCACCGGGCGCAGGGGCGCCAGGCCAATCCCTCCCGCCACAATCACCAGATTCGTCCCCGCCTGGCTGTTCAGCGGCCAATGGCTTCCATAAGGCCCGCGCACGCCCAGCGTGTCACCGGGCTTGAGCCGCCCGATGGCGCGCGTCACGCTTCCCGCATATCGAACCGTGTGGCCGAGCATTTGCGGCGTGGCGGGATCCGAGCAGAGGGAGATGGCCACCTCACCATAGCCGGGCAGATAGAGCATGTTGAATTGCCCAGGCTGAAAGCGGAAAGCCGCCCGCTCGTCCGCGTCCACAAAACTCATGGAGAACGTCGAAATGCCGTAAGCCTCGGGCTTGACGCCTTGAATCGTTGCCAGGCGCGGCAACATGGGATCGACGGGGCTGCGCAGTTCGGTTGACGCAAACGCGGTGCTCATTTGGCTGCCTTCGCGCGAATGGAGTTGACTTCTTCGTTGATCTCGATTCCCACCGGACACCAGGTGATGCAACGCCCGCAGCCCACGCAGCCGGAAGTCCCAAACTGGTCGATCCAGGACGCCAGCTTGTGGCTCAGCCACTGCCGGTAGCGGGACTTGATGGTGGGACGGATGTTGCCGCCGTGCACGTGTGAGAAATCGCGGTTGAAGCACGAGTCCGCCACGCGAACCCGTTCCGCCGCCGTGCCGCGCAGGTTGCTGGTGTCCTCCACCGTCGTGCAAAAGCAGGTGGGGCAAACCAGGGTGCAGTTGGCGCAGGAGAGACACCGCGCACCCACTTCGTCCCAGTGCGCGTCCTCGAGGTGTTCGTAGAGCACGTCAGGCAGGTCGTCGGTTTGCATCTGGCGCGCAATCTGCTTCTCGGCGCGCTGGAGCACGCGGCTGGCCCGGCCGAGATCAAAGGCCGTGGCAGCCTCCCAGGGCGCCTCGCGCATCATCTCGGAGCCGGCCTCGGAACCGATTTCCACCAGGAAGATGTCTGGGAGCTCCGTCATGGCCAGATCAAAACCCGCCGCGGCCTTCGGCCCGGTCTTCATCGAGGCGCAGAAACACGACGAACTGGCCTGACCGCAGTTCACCGCCAGGGTGAAAACGTTCTCGCGCCGCGCGGCGTAGTGCGGATCGCGAAACTCGCTGCCGATCAGGACGCGGTCCTGAATCGCGATGGCGGCCAGGTCGCAGCCATGGACGCCGATAAAGGCGTAGTGCGGTGCCGGCTCCTGCGGCGCCCGGAAGACCCAACTGCCGTTATTCTTTTCACCCGAAAAGAGGCGAAGACGCGGAGGATGGAGGAACTGCTTCCAGGAATGTGGCCCGACCGAAAAACCGAAGTATTGCGCTTCGCGGTCCGGGACCTTCTTGAGCCGGTAGCGCCCCGGCTCCTGCTGATCGGTCCAGCCGAAAGGCAGGTCGTGCAGCCGCTCAATCTCATCCAAAACGATTGCGCCGTCGCGGACGGTCGGGCCGATAAGTAGGAAGCCGGCAGTGCGCAGGTTGTCAAAGACCTGCTGCAGCGCGGGCTTGGGCATGGCCACACTGGCGGAGACCCGCGGGAGATTAGGGGGCATGGCGGCTCGTCCTCCTGACCCTAAGCGAATACATCCAGCAACTGCAGGCGCGTGGCAATCAGGCGCGCGCTGATCACTTCCGCCAGCTCGTGATAGACCTCGAATCCCAGGCCGGTATCCTCGCGGCACAAATCCATCAGCGCTCCGCCCTTGATGCCCAGGGCCTCGGTCTCCTCGACGGCCCGCGCCGCCGCCGTTTCTATCCGCGGCTCAACCAGCGCCGACCAGCTGAACAGGTCGCCGGGACCCGCCGTCATGATCGACCGCCGGCCCTTCGACGGCACGTGAACGTCAATCGCCACTTGCCCGCTTTTGACGATGTAGAGATAGAGGCTCGGGTCGCCTTCGTGAAAGATGGTGGTCCCCTCGGAGTAATGAAACGCCTCACCCAACGCTAGTACCTTCTCCTGAACTCGCGGCGACAGGTGAGACAGGAAGCTTCCAAACCAATGCGTCTGTTCGGGCATTTTGTTCTCCCCACGGCGGCTTTATCACAGGCAAGCCAGCACGCAACGGGCCATCCCTTGTTTGCTGGAAGTCACTTGAGGCCTTGCGCTGACGCGGAAAGATGGAAGTAGGTGCTTATTTCCTAAGCTCAAGCCTGGCTGGCATCGGAAATTGTGTCCTAGTCTTTTGCGACCCAGTACCCAGCGCAGAAAGTGACATTTTGGCGCGGTTGTGGGTGCCCCGCCTCAGCGTGCTTTCGCCCGGGACGACGATGTTTGGTCTCCCTTCGCAGCGCCGTCCAATCCCCGGCAAATCGCCGGTGCACTCTCATCCCGTCGCGAGGTATGATGAAGGCTATGAAGACTCCCTCTGAGAGTGCGGTCTTGTTGATCTCCTGCCCCGACCGGAGAGGTCTGGTGGCACGCCTTTCCGATTTCATCTTCCAGCACAACGGGAACATTCTGCACTCCGATGAGCATATTGACGAAGAAGCCGGCCTGTTCCTGATGCGGATTGAATGGGATTTGAAGGGCTTTGGTATTCCGCGCGAGGAGATTGCGCGGACCTTCGAGCCGCTGGCCCGTGAGCTCGGCCTAAGCTGGCAGTTGCGCTATTCCGACCACCTCCGCAAGGGCGCGATCTTCGTCTCCAAGTACGATCATTGTTTCTATGACTTGCTTTTCCGCCACCGCTCGGGAGAACTCAAGGCGGACTTCGCAGTCGTCATCAGCAATCACCCCGATCTCCGACCTCTGGCCGAGTATTTTGGGATCGAGTATCTGGTCTACCCGATGACCAAAGAGCACAAGGCCGCACAGGAGGAGCTCATCCTGGCGGAGCTGGCGCGGCGAAAGATTGAGTTCGTCGTCCTGGCGCGCTACATGCAAATCCTTACGGAAAACTTCGTGAGCCACTATCCGAACCAGATCATCAACATCCACCATTCGTTTCTGCCGGCCTTTGCGGGCTCCCAACCCTATCACCAGGCCTACCGCAGAGGGGTCAAGCTAATCGGCGCCACCAGCCACTACGTCACCACGGAACTCGACAACGGGCCGATCATCGCGCAGGACGTCACACGCATCAGTCATCGGGATTCGGTGGAGGATTTGGTTCGCAAGGGCCGCGACCTGGAAAAAATCGTTCTGGCGCGCGCCGTGCGGTTCCACCTCGAGAACCGCGTGCTCGTTTACGGCAACAAGACGGTCATCTTCGACTGAGATTCTGCGGCCGAACTAATTCCCAGCCTCACCGGCAGTGGCGTGGCCGGACATGCACCACTCGTGGCCGGCAGACACTCCGGTCGAGGGCGCAGGCCGTCAAGCCGACAGAGGCAGGTGCTTGAGGGCTTCCTTGATTTTCTCTTCCGGGTATTCGTAGTCCTGAAGTTCTTTGGCAAAGTACTTCTCGTAGGCGGCCATATCGAAGTGGCCGTGTCCGCTCAGATTGAAGAGGATGGTTTTCTCTTCCCCTTCCTCCTTGGCTTTCAGCGCCTCATCGACGACGCAGGCCACGGCGTGGGAAGTCTCCGGCGCGACGATTGTGCCCTCGGAGCGCGCGAACGTGATGGCGGCTTCAAAGCACCTCAGTTGCGGATAGCTCACCGCCTCCACTACGCCCGCGCGATGCAGCAGGCTGACCAGCGGCGCCATGCCGTGGTAACGCAAGCCGCCGGCGTGAATGCCGGGCGGAATAAAATCGTGCCCCAGGGTATCCATTTTGATGAGCGGCGTCATGCCGCTCTTGTCGCCGAAGTCGTAGGCGTAAACGCCCTTGGTCATGGTGGGGCAGGCCGTGGGCTCGACGGCGATCAGGCGGATGTTTTTCCCTGCGGCCTTCAATGGCACAAACGGAAAAGCCAGGCCGGCGAAATTGCTCCCGCCGCCGCAACAGCCGACGATGATGTCGGGGAAAGCCCCGACGATCTTGAATTGCTCGATGGCCTCCAGGCCGATCACCGTCTGATGCAACAGGACGTGGTTGAGGACGCTGCCCAGCGAATAGTTGGTGTCCTTGCGGCCCACAGCATCTTCCACCGCTTCGCTGATGGCGATACCGAGGCTGCCGGGCGAGTCGGGATCTTCGGCCAGAATCTTTCGCCCGGCGTTGGTGCGATCGCTCGGCGAAGGAATGCACGTCGCGCCCCAGGCTTGCATCATAGTGCGGCGATGCGGCTTCTGGTCGTAGCTGCAACGCACCATATAGACCATGCACTCCAGGCCGAAGGCGTTGCACGCGAACGCCAGCGCGCTTCCCCACTGCCCCGCGCCGGTCTCGGTGGCCAGGCGCTTGATGCCCGACTGCTGGTTGTAATAGGCCTGGGCGACGGAGGTGTTGGGCTTGTGGCTGCCGGCGGGCGAGACGCTCTCGTTCTTATAGAAGATTTTTGCCGGCGTGCCGAGCGCCTTCTCCAAGCGACGCGCGCGCACCAGCGGAGTCGGCCGCCACAGCCGCAGGATGTCGAGCACGGGTTCCGGAATGGGAATGGTTCGAGCCGCACTCATTTCCTGCTCGATCAGGGCCATGGGGAAAATGACCGCCAGGTCGGCGGGACTGACCGGCTGAGCGGTGGCGGGATTCAGCGGCGGCGCGAGCGGCGTGGGCAAGTCCGGCGCCACGTTGTACCAGGATTTGGGCAGGTCCCTTTCCGAGAGCAGGATGCGGTTGTCAGTCATGGTGCTTCCTCGTCGATCACATTTTCGGTTGAGTCGAACGGACACCGCTCGGCGCCTGAGCGAAATAATGGTACGCCCTTCAGCGACCCGCTCCGCCAACCGATAAAACGTGGAGAATAGCACAGGAATGCAGTTTGGTGGGAACGGTCGATTCGCATCCCGACGAGACAGGTTCCCGCATCCCGACGCGGCTGGGAAAGTGCCAGGCGTCTTTACTCCCCCGGGCAGTTGGAGTATCTTACCCGCATCGCACGACTCTGAATTTTGCCTGATCCCCGGGATCGGCGCGGCAGAACGGTACCTCGGGAAGGAGCGCTTCAGACCATGAACGCGGTCTGTCCGTCGTCGCTCCCTGGCATCATTCGCGGCGGCGCAAACGCCACGCCCGCGCCATCAAATCTCGACTAACGCTGTTTCGCACGGAGGGACTCAAAATGGCCAAAGTAAAACAGATCACGGCCTGGACGGAAAGCACGCCGGGGCAAATCGGCCGCATCGCCAAGGCATTGGGCGACGCCAAGATCAACATCACCGCCTTCACGGCCTACGGGACAGGTGGTGAAAGTCCGATTCGCCTCCAGGTGACCAGCCCGGCAAAAGCCAAGAAGATACTCCTGGACCTCGGTTATCGCGTCACCGAGGAGGAAGTCATGCGGGTGACGATCGCCGACAAGCCGGGACTGCTCGGTGACATCGGCGCCCGCCTGGCGAAGGCCGGCGTCAATGTGGACTATGGCTATGCCAGCATCGCCAAGGGCGGGAAGAAGGCGGACGTGGTCCTCGGCATTTCCGACCTGGCAGGGGCGACGAAAGCGCTGCGCGGTTTGTAGCGCCGGCCTTTAGGCCGGCAGATGCCGGGCGCTACGCAAACGGGTAGCGGTTCACCTCCAGGGCGCGATTGGCGACGCGCCGCCTCAGCTCGATGAGATCGGGCGGGGTGCGCTTCAGGAAACGCCGCAGCAGGGTGAGATGCGTGCGCAGCGTATCGCCCTCGGCGATTCTCGCCAGCGCCCGCCGGGCGTCGAGCTCGATGCGCTCGATCGCAGCGTGCGTGGTGGCGCGCGCGGCGTCGCAGGCGGGGGCGCTAGCTTCAGGACCATTCTTCATGATCTTCTTCTGCGTCCGCAGCAGGGCGCTCTCCGTAGCATAAACTTCCATCACCAGGTTGCTGAGCGCGCCGATCACTTCCTGCTCCTCGGCCAGCGCCTGCATATATTTCTGCACGGCGCTTCCGGCAACAAGCAGCACAACTTTCTTCGCGCCTTCGACCAGCCGCGTCTCCTCCGCCAGCGGGCGGTCTTCTTCGGTTTCGTCGGCCGGCGCCGCGCCCAGGACTTCATCCAACAATCGCTTCGCCGCCGGAATCAGCGCCAGCTCGCCTTTCATCGAACGCTTCATCAGCATGTCGGTAATGAGCAGGCGGTTGATTTCGTTGGTGCCTTCGAAAATGCGGTTGACGCGCTGGTCGCGGTAAACTTTCTCGATCTCATAATCGCTCGAGTAGCCGTAGCCGCCGAAGATTTGCACGGTTTCGTCGGCAACGAAATGCAGCGTCTCCGTGCCCATCACCTTGAGGATGGAGCACTCCACGGCATACTGCTGGAGCACTTCGAGAATCTGCTTCGGCGCGGTGGGCACGCCCTGGTCGATGCCCTCGAGCAGCCGGTCGATCATGCCCGTGGTCCGATACGACATGCTTTCGAGGGCATAGGTCCGCGCCACCATTTCGCCCAGCTTCTCCTTGATCAAGCCGAAGTCGGCGATTTTGCGACCGAACGCGGCGCGCTCCTTCGCCCACTTCAGCGCCTCGGCAAGCAGGTATTTGCAGGCGCCCACGCAGCCCGCGCCGAGCTTGAGCCTTCCGATGTTCAAAATGTTAAAGGCGATCAGGTGGCCCTTGCCGATTTCGCCCAAAACGTTCTCCACTGGCACAGGAACGTTCTCGAGATTCAGCGGAGTGGTCGAAGAGCCGCGCAAACCCATTTTGTGTTCTTCCGCGCCGGGTGACACGCCGGGGAAATTCCGCTCCACGATGAACGCGCTGAACTTCTCGCCGTCCACTTTCGCGAACACCACATAGACATCCGCGATGCCGCCGTTGGTGACCCACATCTTTGTGCCGGTCAGCACGTAGTGTTTCCCGTCCGGACTGAGCGTGGCTTTGGCCTTGCAGTTGAGCGCGTCGGAGGCGGAGGTCGCCTCGCTCAGGCAGTAGGCGCCCGACCACTCGGCCGTGGCCATTTTCGGAACATAACGGCTTTTCTGGTCTTCCGTACCGAAGAAAGCTATTGGAAGAATTCCAATACCCACCTGCGAACCCACGGTCGCGGCCCAGGCGCCGTCGCGCGCCATTTTCTCCCCGACCACAATCGAGGAAATCTTGTCGAGTTCCAGGCCGCCGTATTTCTGCGGGACGTCGATCGAGCAGAGGCCGACGTCGGCGGCCTTCCTCAGCAGCTCGCGCAACAGGCCCGGCTGCTTCTCGTCGATCTCCTTCAGCCGCGGCACAATCTCCTGGTCAACGAATTCCTGCGCGGTCTGGGCGATCAGCCGGTGCTGGTCCGTCAGGTCCTCGGGCGTGAAGATTTCTTCCGGCTGTCTGCGCTCGATCAAGAAGCTTCCACCTTTGATGACGCTCTTTGGAGTCGCAGTCGCCGTTCCCATAGAGTCCTCCTCGAGCGGCGCTGTGCACGCCGCACGATCGGTGGTCAGTGACCGCCGCTACAGATTCTCGAAAATTCCCGCCGCGCCCATGCCGCCGCCCACGCACATCGTCACCAGGCCGTAGCGCGCTTTGCGGCGCTGCATTTCGCCGAGCAGCGTGGCCGTCAGCTTGGCGCCCGTGCAGCCCAGCGGATGGCCCAGCGCGACCGCGCCGCCGTTGACGTTGGTTTTCTCCAAATCGAGTTCGGCCAGCTTGATGACGCTGAGCGCCTGCGCGGCGAAAGCCTCGTTCAGCTCGATGAGGTCAATGTCGGCCAGTTTCAGTCCCGCAAGCTTCAGAGCCTTGGGAATGGCGTGCACGGGGCCAACGCCCATTTCTTCCGGGAGCGTGCCGGCGGCGGCGTAACTCACAAAGCGCGCCAGCGGCTTCGCGCCCAATGCCCGGGCCTTTTCCATCGACATGACGACCGCGGCGGCCGCCCCATCGCTCATCTGCGACGCGTTGCCCGGCGTGATCGTCCCGTGGGCGTGGAATGCTGGCTTGAGCTTGGCCAGCGCTTCGAGCGAGGTGTCGCTTCGCGGCCCTTCGTCGGTTGCGAATACAATTTTGCGAATCTGCGGTTTGCTGTGGCCGTTCAGACTCACTTCCACTACTTCGAGGGGCGCAATCTCCTCTTTGAATTTTCCATTCGCAATCGCCGCCACGGCCCGCTGATGGCTGCGCAGCGCGAACTCGTCCTGCTGCTGGCGGGTGATTTCATACTTGCGCGCCAGGTTTTCCGCCGTCAGCCCCATGCTGAGATAGGCGTCGGGATAGTGCTCCATCAGGTAGGGATTCGGCGCAAAGCGGTATCCGCCCATGGGAATCATGCTCATGGTCTCGGTGCCGCCGGCGATGATGACCTCCGCAAAGCCCGCCATGATGCGCTCGGAAGCCAAGGCAATCGCCTGCAGGCCGGAAGAGCAAAAGCGGTTAATCGTCATCGCCGCGCAATTCACCGGCAAGCCCGCGCGCAACGAGGCGACGCGCGCCACGTTGTTTCCCTGCTCCGCTTCGGGCATCGCGCAGCCGAGAATGACGTCCTCGACTTCGTTCGGATCGAGCCCGGGCACGCGGCGCAGGGCTTCCTGAATCACCGCCGCGGCCATGTCGTCGGGGCGCGTGTTGCGCAGCGTCCCGCGCGGCGCCTTCCCTACCGCTGTGCGCGCAATTGAGACGATCACCGCTTCACGCATGGTCTACTCCTCGGGACTCGCGACTCGGGGTTCGGGATTCGCTCTCGTCGATTTTCCAAAGGGCCCTGTTTCCTTGGGTGCCCCACCCGTCAATTAGATGCGCAAGCCAATCACTGCGCCCGCCCTCTTGACGGTCCTGTCCTTCGTCCCTCGTCCTTCGTCCTTCATCTTTCACACTTCATCCTTCACCCTTTTAGTTTCTCAGGGGCTTTCCCTTCTTCAGCATATGCTGGATTCGTTCCTGCGTTTTCTTCTCGCCGCACAGGCTGATGAACGCCTCGCGTTCCAAATCCAACAAGTACTGCTCCGAGACGCGCTGGGGTGAGGTGAATTCTCCGCCGCCCGTAAGGATGCGTGCCAGGTGAGTCCCAACCACCACATCATACTCGGAGATGTACTCGGCGCGGCGCATCAGGTGCAGGCCCAGCTTCATTTTCACGAACCCCGCCTGGCCGAGCACGAGGATATCGTCGCGCGATTTCGCGGGCCGATAGCCGAGCTTAACCAGGTCGAGCGCAACCTGCTTGGCGTCGGCAATCAGGCGGTCCCGGTTCATGCTGATGGAATCCTGCGGCGCGAGGTAGCGCAGCTTGCGCGCGTCCTCGGCGCTGGTGGAAACTTTGGCCATGCCAATATTCAGGAATATCTCTTTCAATAGTACAAAGGGATCGGATTCCTGGTCCTGCGGCGCGGCGTCCATGGCGCGGACCAGCATCTCTTTGGTGCCTCCGCCGCCGGGGATCAGCCCCACGCCGACCTCGACCAGCCCCATGGTGGATTCCGCCGCGGCGCGCACGCGCGTCGCGTGCAGACTCATTTCCACGCCGCCGCCCAGCGTCAATCCGAAGGGAGCGGCCACCACGGGCTTGGGCGAGTATTTGAGGGCCATATTGGCGTTCTGGAAGGCGCACACGGCCTGGTGAATCTCATCCCACTCTTCCTCCTGGGCGCTGACCAGCAAAAGCATCAGGTTGGCGCCGACACAGAAATTCGCGCCCTGGTTGCCGATCACCATGGCGTCGAAGCCGTCGTTGAGCGCCTTGAGCCCGGCGTGGACCATCTGCACCGTTTCCGCGCCGATGGTGTTCATCTTGGAATGGAACTCGAGACAGACCACGCCGTCGCCGAGGTCGACAAGGCTCGCGCCGGCGTTTCTCTTGATTTCCATCTGGCGTGCTTTGAGCGAAGGCAGCAGCAGAATTCCCGGCCGATCTTCGAGCACGCGATAATCGCCGCGCGCGAAATCGAAAAAGGAAGTCGCGCCGCCGGACTGAACGTAAAACGACTTCTTCCCGGCGCCCAGCAGTCTGTCCACCAGGGGAGGAACGGAGCGATTTTCCTTTTTCCACCACTCGACGGTTTTCTCCACGCCCACCGCGTCCCAGAGCTCGAAGACGCCGCACTCCCAGTTGAAGCCCCACCTCATGGCGTTGTCGATGGCGACGATGTCGTCGGAAATTTCCGGGATACGGCTGGCAGCGTAATGGAAAGTCGCGGAGAGAAGTTTCTGGTAGAACTCGCCGACGCGGTCGCGTGCCTGGAGCAGCGCCGCAACGCGCTGCCGCGGATCCTCGATATTCTGCGCCATTTCGAGCGCCGCCAATCTCGGCCGCGCGCGCGGGCGGTAATCAAACGTGCTGAGATCCAGCGTCAAGATTTCACTTTCGTCGCCTTTTCCCTTAAGTTTCTTGTAGAACCCCTGGCCGGTCTTGTCGCCCAGGAGTTTGCGCTCGAGCATCTGCGCAACAAAATCCGGGATCGTGAATAAATCGCACCGCTCGTCCTGCGGCAGCGCCTGCGCCAAGTTCTGCACCACGTGCGCCAGCACGTCGAGGCCGACGATGTCGAGCGTGCGGAAGGTCGCCGACTTCGGCAAGCCCATCGCCGGACCGGTCAGTGCGTCGATTTCTTCGATGGTGGCGCCGCCTTCCCGCATCAGGCGAAGCACGGTCAGCGTCACCACGGTGCCGATGCGGTTGGCGATGAAGTTCGGCGTGTCCTTGGCGACGACGATGCCCTTGCCCAGCACCACGTCGCCGAAGCGCGCGACGGATTCCACGACCTCGGGCAGCGTTTCACCGGTGGGGATGATCTCCAGCAGCTTCATGTAGCGCGGCGGGTTGAAAAAGTGCGTCCCCAGCCAATGTCGCCGGAAATCCTCGCTGAACCCTTCGGCAATCGAGGCGAGCGCAATCCCGGAAGTATTCGAGCTGACAATCGCCCCGGACGCGCGCAGGGGCTCCACCTTCCGCAGCAGCACGCATTTGATCTCGAGATTCTCCGTGACCGCCTCGATGATCCAGTCGCAGTCTTTGATCCAGCCGAGGTGGTCGTCGAAATTCCCGACGGCAATCAGACGCGCAGCTTCCGGAACAAAAAACGCCGCGGGCCGCGACTTCAGCGCCGCGTCGAGGCCCGACTGCGCCAGGCGATTGCGGACCTTCGGGTCGGCGAGCGTCAGGCCCTGGCGCTGTTCGTCAGCATTGAGCTCTGTGGGAACGATGTCGAGCAGGACGGATGGAATGGAAGCGTTGGCGAGATGAGCGGCGATGCGGGCGCCCATGGTCCCCGCACCCAGCACGGCTACTTTGCGGATGTCGCGCACTAGAAGCCCCCGGAAAAATGGTGAGACGATAGAATTATGTGGGAGGGACTTGCGCGGGTCAAGCCGCGCCCTAGGAAAGCCCCTGGCGGGTTTTTGAACGGTTGACCGCGCTTGTCATTCTGAGGAGTCCCGATCAGATCGGGACGACGAAGAATCTCGCTAGTTGCCGGCTAGGGAAATACGGAGATCCTTCGCTTCGCCCAGGATGACAGGCGCGGGGCGGTCATCCCCCCTAGATGAAATCTTTGCACCTTGGCCAAATCTCGCGCAGTGACATCTTGGGCTGGCGGCCGATGAAGATGGGCAAGTCGGTTTCGAAGGGGCGCGCGTACTCGCTGACCACCGTCGCGGCCAGATCAACCTGGCTGAAGGTCTTTTCGACGTCTTCCCGCGATTCGCCCACGGTAATCACCATGTCCGCGTCCCAGTTCCCCGCCCCCCAATACCAGTAGCTGTTGTGGCCGCTCGCCGCCTTGGGCAGGCCGTACTTCTTGCCAAAGAAATCGATTGCGCCGGCCTGGCCGTAGTTGCTGCAGAAAATGATCGTTCGCGCCTTTTCCTCGGGCGTTAGAGAGTTGTAGACCCTGGCGACGGTCGCGACCTGATTCTCCCAGCCGAACATGTCGGAGTAGGTTTGCGGCAGCTTGCCAGGACGGTCGCGCTCGCCGCTGCCGGGATGGAGCCCGACGAAGTCTTCGTACTTGATGAACGACCCGACGGGCAGCACCGGCAGCGCATAGGGCAGCGTGAACAGCCCGCCCAGCACCAGCGCGATCGCTGAGGCGGGCTTCAACCAGTTCCACTCCCGCACCCGAATTAACGATTCGAACTCGACCGCGCCCGCCGCGAGCAGCATGGGAATTGCCGGCGCAAGGTAATAAGGTTTGGCGTTGGTGAGCAGGAAGAGGGCCAGAACACTAGCGTAAATCCAGCCCAGCACGCGAAATGATTTTCCTGCCGCGGAGAAAAAGCAGAACCACAAGCCCGCCAGCCAAATCGGAAAAGTCACCGGATGGACCTGCAATCCGCTCTCGGCAAGGAACGCCAACGGGGACATCGGCAGGTTCTTGCGCACTGTCGCGTTGTGAATGAATTCGCGCGTAGGAAAGCCGCGCTGAATTTCCCAGATGATGTGCGGAAGGAAAATCAGAAACGCCAGCGCGCCGCCCAGCCACAGCCATTTGTTGAAGAAGTATTTCCGCGCCGGCGTGAGCGCCAGGCCCACGACGAGGCCCACGCCCAGGAATCCCACCGAATACTTGTTCATCAGCCCCACGCCGGCGATCAAGCCGAAGAGAACCCAGAGCTTGGGCCGGTCGTGCTTGACAATAAGGACAAGCACATAAACAGCCAACGCCCAGAAGAAATGGTCAAAGGCGTTCATGGAGAGGAAATGGCCGAGGATCAGATAAACCGGGCCGATGATGAACGCGAGCGCGGCGAGCGCCTGCGCGAACCTTCCGCCGCCCAGCTCGCGCGCGATGAGTCCGGTCAGTAAGACCACGAGGGATTCCGCAAGTGCCGGAGCGAACCGGATGGCCAGGAGCGACTCGCCCAGCACGCGCCGCGAGAGAAACGCCACCAGCGCCACGAACGGCGGCTGGTCCACGTATCCCCAGTCCAGATGCTCGCCGCAGGCCAGGTAGTAGAGCTCATCGCGAAAATAACCGTACTGCCCGCTGACCAGGCAATAGCCGAGCAGCGTCGCAAGCGACAAATAAATGAGGATCGCAGTGTCGCTAGATAGATTTTTGCGCGTGGAATCTTCGCTGGACACAGGGGAAGTCATGAATGGTGAATTGTGAATAGTGAGTTGTGAATCAAGAACAATTTCTTGCGGAAAGGTGCCCCCCAGGCCGCCTGCAATTCACTATTCACCATCCACTCTTTACGACCTTTGATAGGCGGCGAGGAATTTCTTCATTGCCGCGTCGTTCATCTTCAGCTCACCCGAGGCGAGGAGTTGCTGTTTCAGATTCTGTTGATAGAGTTCCCAGGCGAGGCTGCGCTTGCGCTCCACAAGCTCCTCGGCGATCTGGTCTTGCTGTCCGGGCAAGGCCGCCTCGTCGGCCGGCGTGCGTGCCACCAGGCGAAAGACGACGCGGTTCGCGCCCACGGGCACAGCGTCACTCGTCTGGCCCTGAGCGAGCGTGAAGGCCGCCGAAAGTTGCGAGCCCGAGGCCACGCCTTCCACGTAGTCCTGCTGGCTGAAATCCTTGCTTTCCTTGGTGGTGAGGCCCAGCGACTTTGCCACCTTCTGGAAGTCGCCGGTCTTGGCTTTGGCGGCAAACTCCTGCGCCTTCTCCACGGCCAGCTCCTGCGACTTCGCGGCGCGATAGTCCTGCTCGACGTTGGGGCGGATCTCCTCGAGCTTGGGCTGGTGCTCGGGCACGATCTCCGTCAACTGGATGATCGCCGTTCCTTTGGGAACCGAAATCGCCGTGCCCACACCCCCCACGCGCAACTGGAAGGCGAGGTTGTGGAACGCTTCGCTCGAGCCGAAGTCGGGCACCGCCTGGTTGTACTTGAACAGCGGCGTCTCCCTGGTCTCCAACCCGAACGTGGCCGCCACGGCCTGGAAGTTCTTGGGATCTTTCTGGAGTTCGCGCTCCAGTTGGTTGGCCAGGGACTGCTGCGCGTCGGCCAGTTTCTGCTTCTCGACCGCGTCCCGGATCTGTCCCTTCACTTCCTCGAACGTCTGCAAGTGGGCGCTCTGTTTGTCGAAGACTTTTACGATGTGGAATCCGTAAGTGGTCTTGATGAGCTCGCTGACCTGGCCGGGCTTGAGCGCAAACGCCGCGTCTTCGAATTCCTTCACCGTCTGCCCGCGCACGATCCAGCCCAGGTCGCCGCCGTTGGCGGCCGTGGAATCCTCGGAAAATTTCTTGGCCAACTCGGCGAAATCCGCCCCGCCCTTGATCTGGGCCAGGACGTCGCGCGCGGTCTTCTCGAGCGTCGCGGTCTCCGCGGGGGTCTTGCCTTCCGTCTTGAAAAGAATGTGCGAAGCCTTGACGCGGTCCGGTACGCGGTAGTCGGAGACGTGCTGGCCGTAGGCCGCCTTCAACTCCGCCTCTTCCACCTTCACCTGCGCGCGCACACGGTCGGTATCAATCAAAACGTAGCGGGCCCGGCGCTGCTCCGCCGCCTTGTAACGGTTGGGATCTTTCTGGAAGAATTCTTCCAGCGCCGCGGGAGTGATCTCGACGGCCTTGATGTACTGGCTGGGGTCGAAGAGCACGTATTCGATGCGGGCCTTGGTGTTGCGGCGCGTGAACTCGTCGCGCACTTCGGCGGGGGAGACGCGCACG
>Ga0315281_10003210_pt1 | contig 24031 bp, 18 predicted proteins | sample YL17G07_0_MG_FD_204540 | JGI IMG/M metagenome (GOLD analysis project Ga0315281, IMG submission 204540) | Sediment microbial communities from Yellowstone Lake, YNP, Wyoming, USA - YL17G07_0 | ecosystem: Environmental > Aquatic > Freshwater > Lake > Sediment | place: USA: Wyoming | collected... | reverse complement strand
CGAGCAGGGGCTGACGCAGCCCGGCATGACGATCGTCTGCGGCGACAGCCACACGTCGACGCACGGCGCCTTCGGCGCGCTCGCCTTCGGCATCGGCACGTCCGAGGTCGAGCACGTGCTCGCCACCCAGACGCTGGCGCAGGCGACGCCGAAGACGATGGCGATAGAAGTGAACGGCACGCTGCACGATGGCGTCGCGGCCAAGGACGTGATCCTGGCGATCATCAACAAGATCGGCGTCGCCGGCGGCATCGGCCACGTCATGGAGTACCGTGGCGACGCCATCCGCGCCCTCTCGATGGAAGGCCGGATGACGATCTGCAACATGTCGATCGAGGCGGGCGCCCGCGCCGGCCTGGTCGCGCCGGATGACACAACCTTCTCGTACATGGAAGGCCGTCCGTTCGTGCCGAAGGGCGCGTCGTGGGAGCAGGCGCTCGACTACTGGCGCACCTTGCCGACGGCCGCCGACGCTTCGTTCGACGCCACCGTCGAGCTGAAGGCGGAGGACATCGAGCCGTGCGTGACGTGGGGCACGACGCCCGCGCAGAGCGTGCCGGTTACGGGCCGCGTGCCTGACCCTAACGGCATGTCCGACCCGCGCGCCCGCGAGCTGGCCGAGCGCTCGCTCACCTACATGGACCTCAAGCCCGGCACGGCGATCGAGGACATCAACATCGGCCGCGTCTTCCTCGGCTCGTGCACGAACGGACGCATCGAGGATCTGCGGGCCGCCGCCGCCGTCGTGCGCGGCAAGACCGTCGCGAAGAGCGTCAGCGCGATGGTCGTGCCCGGCTCCGGGCTCGTCAAGGCGCAGGCGGAGCAGGAGGGCCTCGACCGCATCTTCATCGATGCGGGCTTCGAGTGGCGCGACGCCGGCTGCTCGATGTGCCTGGGCATGAACCCCGACTTCCTGCTCCCCGGCGAGCGCTGCGCGTCCACGTCCAACCGCAACTTCGAGGGGCGGCAGGGGCGCGGCGGCCGCACGCATCTCGTCAGCCCGCAGATGGCCGCCGCGGCCGCGATCGCCGGGCACTTCGTCGATATCCGGAACTGGAGGCGCGACTGATGGAGCCCATCAAGACCATTCGAGGCAAGGTGCTGCCGCTGCCGCGCGCCGACGTCGACACCGACCAGATCATCCCGGCGAAGTACCTCAAGCGCATCGAGCGCACGGGCTTCGGCGAATTCGCCTTCGACGAGTGGCGCAAGGACCCGGCGTTCGTGCTGAACGATCACCGCTACGACGGCGCGCAGATCCTCGTGACCGGCCCGAACTTCGGCTGCGGCTCGTCGCGCGAGCACGCGCCCTGGGCGCTGCAGCAGATGGGGCTGAAGGCGATCATCGCGCCGTCCTTCGCCGACATCTTCCGCAACAACTGCGCGAAGATCGGCCTGCTGACGGTCGTCCTGCCGCAGGACAGCATCGACCGCCTCATCGCGCGCGCGGAGGACTCGCCCGGTTACGAGATGGAGGTCGATCTGGAGACGCAGACCGTCAGCCTCGGCAACGGCAAGTCGCGCGGCTTCGAGATCGACCCGCACCTCAAGCGCTGCCTGCTGAACGGCCTCGACGACATCAGCCTCACGCTCCAGGAGGGCGATGCCATCGATGCGTTCGAGGCGAAGCGGCCCGCGTTCCTGCCACACGCCCGCTGATCATCGCGCCGAGCCCCGAACAAGAGGAGAGGCCGCGACATCGCGGCCTCTCCTCTTGTGGCTATGGATAGCTATCAGGCGGAAGTGTCCCAGCTGGCGAGCTTCGCCGTCAGCTCCAGATCCTTCCCGTCGCGCCGTACCTTCAGCTTCACTTCGTCGCCGACGGACTTGCCGTCGATGTAGCTCGCCAGGTCGTCGAAGCTCTTCATCGGCTGCCCGTCGATGTCCACGATGACGTCGCCGTTGCCGCCGGCCGATGACCGCAGGCCCGCCTTGTCGGCCGAACTGCCCCGCTCCACCGACACGACCGCCACGCCGTGATCGACGCCGAACTTCTGCGCCTGTTCGGTCGTCAGCGTGCTGCCGGCGATGCCGAGCCTCGCGTGCGTGACCGAGCCGCCGCTCGTCAGCTGCGCCAGGAAGCGCTTGGGCGTGTTGATCGGCACGGCGTAGGCGATGCCGGCGAACGAGCTGCCGCTTGGATTCTCGATGGCGGTGTTGATGCCGATGATCTCGCCCTTCAGGTTCAGCAGCGCGCCGCCTGAGTTGCCGGGATTCACCGCCGCGTCGGTCTGCAGCAGTCCGCGGATCGGCCGCCCGTCGCTGCTCGACGGCAGCGTGCGGTCGAGCCCGCTGATCACGCCCGTCGTGAACGAGCCATCGAGCCCGAACGGGTTGCCGATGGCCGCTACCACCGAGCCGATCTTCACCGCGCCCGAGTCGCCGAGCGTGGCCGGTTGCAGGACGTTCGCGTCGGCGTCGGTCTTCACGACGGCCATGTCGTTGCCCGGGTCCTTGCCCACGACGTCGGCCTGGGCGACGGTGCCGTCGGAGAATGTGATCGTCACTGTGTCGAAGCCGCGCACGACGTGGTAGTTCGTCAGGATGTGGCCGTCCTTGTCCAGCACGATGCCCGAGCCGAGTCCTTCGCGCTGATTCTGGAACGGGTCGCTCGTCTGCTGCCCCGTCGTGATGCGCACGATTGACGGCCGCACGCGGTCGTACAGCGCCGAGAAGTCGTCGCCGGGCGCGAGCGGCGCGCTGCTCCTGGCGCTGTCGCTGACGGTGCGGCTTGTGTCTGCCGTGGTCGCCGCTGCGCCCTTGTTGCTGCTGTCGCTGTCGCCGCGCCCCCAGCTGATGCCGCCGACGATCGCCGCGCCCAGCATCATGCTCAGCACGACGGTCGCGAATGTGCTGCCGAATCGCTTCATAGCTACCTTCCCATTCCTGCTGCCCCGGTGGGCCGCTCCTGCGCGCTGCCCGTTCGAGTCACCCCGTCCTCGCCATGCAGTATTCAACACCGGGCGCCGCGGAGGTACTTCCAACCTGTTACGAAGGGCCGTGATCTGGGGCCGGTGCAAGTGCCCGGCTTGCGTATGCGGTCGGAGCGCCGTAGGATTCGGTTTTTCAAGCCCGGGCGCGCGATGCGCAAGAGGGAGAACGATAGTGGATCAGAACGAACGCGAACGGCTGATCGAGATCTACGCTGGCGGCGCGGCGCGGCTGCGGGCGGCGTTCGAGGCGGTGCCGGAGGCGGCCCGGAAGTGGCGACCGTCCGACGATGAGTTCTCCGTGCACGAGATCGTCTGCCATTGCGCGGACTCCGAGACGAATGCGCACTCCCGTATCCGCTACCTGCTGACCGATCCTGCTCCCGTGATCGTCGGCTACGACCCGATGAAGTGGTCGCGCGACTTCGCCTACCAGGATCATCCGGTCGAGGCGTCGATGGCGACGATCGCGGCGGTGCGAGCGAACACCGTCCCGCTGCTGCGCCGCCTCGGCGACGATGCATGGGCCGTGGCAGGCCGGCACACCGAACAGGGGCGCTACACGGCCGAAGACTGGCTGCGGACGTACGCCGCTCACGTCGAGGAGCACGTCGAGCAGATCGAACGCACGGCCGAGGCGTGGCGCGCCGCGCACTGACATCGCATCCCCTGGCCACGTTCTTCAGATCCGGTCGGAGTTCCAGTAGTGCAGCGGCTCGCGCTCGAACGCGGCATCGATGGGCGGATCGTCGGTGAGCGCACGCACCATCATCGGGTGCAACGGAGCAGACTCGCGCGTGGACGGTAGCAGCCGCAGCGCCATCGTGAGCTGGTGATCGTCCGGTGCAGTCGAGGCGATCCGCTCGCCTTGCTCGATCGCGCGGCCACCGACGCGGGCGAGCAACGCGATGATCGCGTCCTCGTGCCCCGGCAGGCACTCGGCCTCGATGATCTCGTGCCCGTACGCCCGGCAGCGCGAGCGCAGGTAGGCGGCCGGCAGCCCGTTGCGCTCCGCGACGAAACAGCCGTCGTCGTCTTCCGTGAGCCAATGCGTCGCATCGCGCCAGGTGCGCCTCGTGCGGGCGATCGCGCCGGTGCTGGCGGCGACGGCGCGGCGGTAGATCGCCAGCAGGCGCGGCACATCGCCGGCTTCGGCGCCGCGCACGTCGTAGAGACCGGAGTGCGGCGCCAACGCGGCCTCGCGGGGATCGGCGTCGAAGTACGGCTGGCGGATGATGCGATAGCCGAACGGCGCGTAGAAGCGCGGGATGCCGGTGAACAGGAACGACACCTGCATCCTCTCGCGGCGCATCTGCTCGATCGCATCACGCATCAGCGCCGACGCGAGCCCCCGGCCGCGCGCGCCGGGGTGTGTGGCGACGGAGCCGATGCCCCCCGCGGGCAACGGCCGCCCGCCGACGAGCATGGTCCGCGCGAAGATCCGGACATACGCCGCGACCTCACCATCGAGCAGCACAACGCGTCCGTGTCGCAGCCGGAACGTCGAATCGCGCTCCGTCTGCGCGACGAAGAGCGCGCGCGACGCTTCCGGAAATGCCAGCTCCAGCAGGTTGAAGATCGCCGGCAGTTCGGCGCGGCGCGCGGCGCGAATCACGGTCGTCATCGCCGCGATCCTAACACGAGCGGACCGGCGCGATGCGGCGCCCGGCTCAGCAGTTCACTCCCCCGTTGAACGGGCCGTCGGGCGCCCACATGTTCCACCCGGCTGCGCGCGCCCAACCCTCGGCGTCCTGGAGCCAGTTCGCGAACAGGACGTTCCCGTCCGCGGCTGCACGCGCGAGCCCAACATACGTCAGCACGACGGAGAGGTTGTAGTCGGTGCCGTCGTCGCCGCGCCAGATCGGCGAAGCGATGTCGAAGCCGGCATCGTCACGGAGGTGCCCGCCATACACGAGGCGCACGGATCTGCCCGTCGGAAGGAAGATGTTCTCCAGGGCAGCCTTTGCCCAGTCACCGCCACAATCGCCCGGCTTCGGCGCGTCGATCCCCAGCATGCGGACGTGACGGCCGCCAGCGCAATCGAACGTATCTCCGTCTGCCACGCCTGACACCGTGCAGGTTAGCGGCTGCCACGAGGCGTCCGCTGTCAGTGATCCTCCGTCAGCGAGCAGCCTTACATCGGATCCGTCCGCGTTCATCGAATAGATCTTGGTCACTCCTCCGACGCCCCGCGAGAACGTGATTTGGGATCCGTCTGGCGACCAGGACGGGCTTCCGTCGTTGTCGTAGGAAATCTGGGTTCGGTGTTCACCGTCGACATCGATGACCTGCAGTCCGCTCTGGCCATCTTGGCCGCCTGTGTGCGATGAAAAGGCAATTCGTGTGCCGTCCGGCGACCATTCGGGGTCCCACTCGCTGGTTGAATCAGGTGTTAGATCTCGAGGGGAGGTGCCGTCTGCGTTCATAATCCAGATGTCGTAGTTTCCCGACCGATTGCTTTGGAACGCAATGTGGGCGCCGTCCGGTGACCACGACGGAAAGGTGTCGCTCGCCGCATTCCTCGTCAGGTTTCGTTGATTCGTGCCATCACTTCCGATCGCGTAGATCTCGTAGTTGCCGTCGGAGTCGCTGTCGAACGCGATCTCACGCCCGTCGGGCGACCAAGAAGGTGACGCGTTGTTCCCCTGGCCAAGAGAGAGCCGATGCTGATCGCTGCCGTCTGCGTTCATCACCCAGACTTGGAAGTGAAGCGGCTCACGGTTTGTGTCGAACGCGATTTTCGTGCCGTCAGGAGACCAGGCGGGCTGCCCAGACTCGCCGACGCCATCAAACGTCAATCGCCGCACGTTCGAACCATCGGGATCCATGACGTGGATGGCCCGGTACGCCTCGCGATTCGAATCAAACGCAATCTTGCCGTTAGCGCCGGGCGGGGAGGCGCTCACCGGCGAGGCGTTGCCGTGGGTGAGGGCCGCCCAGGAGATCAGCAACAGGACCGCGATGACTCGCACGTTCACCTCATTCGTCTGTCCGCCAATGATCATTCGCAGGCGCGCCACAGTCAAGCAAGCGGCGACGGCCGGCCCCGCCGGCGTGGTGGTGCTACAACCGAGGCCCGTCTCCCGCACCCGCGAGCGGCTTCTCGCCGAGATCCTCGAAGAAGCGCAGCAGGTAACCATCCGGGTCCTGCACGATGAACTGCCGGTTGCCGAGCAGCGTCTCGTCGCGGCGATACCACTTCTCCTCCAGCGGGAGATAGACCGGCGCACCGGCTGCCTCGGCCGCCCGGTAGAGCGCAGCCACGTCCCCGACTTCGATCTGGAAATTGACGCCGCGCCCGTACGGAGGCGCCAGTTCGCCGGCGACGAAAGCGCGTCCCGCCGGCTGCTCGATCATCAGCTGGGCGCCCTCCCGGTCGAGGTACGCGAATCGATCCTCCGGGCGCGCGTAGAGCACGTCGAAGCCGAGGACATCCGTGTAGAACGCCAGGCTCCGCTCGATATCAGAGCAGATCAATTCCGGCACCAGCTTCGCGAATCGCATTGCGCAAGCATACACAGCCGCCTCGCTGCACCGCTCAAGACTGCGCGCCGACCCCTGACAACTGACAACTGATAACTCACCTTGACCTGCCTCTGCGCAGTACTTATGATCGCGGTGTCTAGTGTCTGACCTGGCGGGTCACACCTGCTGGCGGTTTGAGCCAGTCGCCGGGCCGTCGAGCATCTCCGTGGGAGATGGCTTCGCGGCGCGGCTTTTTTGTCGCCCGCAGAGGACGAAATGATCGAACTGCACCCCCGCGCCAGTGACCTCGATGACGTGATCGGCCGCGCCCTCGCCGGCGAGCCGCTGACGCCGGCCGATGGCTATCGCCTGATCGCCGCCGATGCGACGGAGCTGACCGCGATCATGGCGGCCGCGTCGCTGCTGCGCGAACGCGGGCACGGCCGCACCATCACCTACTCACGCAAGGTGTTCATCCCGCTCACGAACCTCTGCCGCCAGAAGTGCGGCTACTGCACCTTCGCGCGCGGCCCCCGCGATCCCATCGCCCACACGATGAGCCCGGACGAGGTGCTGGCCGTCGCGCGTGCCGGCCAGCGGCAGGGCTGCAAGGAAGCGCTCTTCTCGCTCGGCGAGCGGCCGGAGGAGATCTACGACGGCGTGCGCGAGGACCTGGCGCGCTTCGGCCACACGACGATGTCGTCGTACCTGCGCGAGATGTGCGAGCTGGTGCTGCGCGAGACCGGACTGCTGCCGCACGCCAACCAGGGCATCATGGAGCCAGAGGAGATCGCGGCCCTGCGCCCGGTGAACGCCTCGATGGGCATGATGCTCGAGACGGTGTCGATGCGGCTGCACGAGAAGGGCGGCGCGCACTGGAACTGCCCCGGCAAGGTGCCGGAGGAGCGCCTGAAGACGATGCGCTACGCCGGCGAACAGAAGGTGGCCTGGACCACCGGCGTCCTCATCGGCATCGGCGAGACGCGCGAGGAGCGCATCGACTCGCTGTTCGCCATCAAGGATCTGCACGAAGAGCACCACCAGGTCCAGGAAGTGATCGTGCAGAACTTCCGCGTCAAGGAAGACATCGCGATGCGGCATCGCGACGAGCCGAGCGTGTTCGAGATGCTGCGCACGATCGCGGCGGCGCGCCTGATCCTCGGGCCGGAGATGAACATCCAGGCGCCGCCGAACCTGACGCCGGACGCGCATGGCATGTACCTGCTGGCGGGCATCAATGACTGGGGCGGTATCTCGCCCGTGACGAAGGACCACATCAACCCGGAACGGCCGTGGCCAAACCTGGCGGAGTTGAAGGAGACCTGCGCTGACGCCGGCTTCGAGCTGCGCGAGCGCTTCGGCCTCTACCCGGAGTACGTGCGCGAGGATGCCGGCTTCCTGGGGTTCATCCCCGACGCCATCCGCGCCCGGATCGAGCAACTGGCCGATAACGATGGCCTCGTGAGGCGGGAGGAAGAGCGATGGTGACCGGCGACAGCAAACAGCAAACGGCAAACAGCAAAGAGGAGTGGGGCAGGATCTCGTTGCCGGTCGAGCGGGTCGTCGCGCGTATCCTCGACCGCGCGCTCGACGGCGAAGACATCTCGGTCGATGACGCCACGCTGCTGTTCGATGTGAAGGGCCCGGCGCTCATGGCGGTGATGCACACGGCGGACGAGCTGCGGCGTCGCACCGTCGGCGACGTCGTCACGTACGTCATCAACCGGAACATCAACTTCACCAACGTCTGCATCAAGCACTGCGGCTTCTGCGCGTTCAGCCGCGACCATCGCGAGGAGGAGGGCTACTTCCTGCCGATGGAAGAGGTCGTGCGCCGCGCCCGCGAGGCCTGGGACCTGGGCGCGCGCGAGATCTGCGTGCAGGCGGGCCTGCCGCCCAAGATGGACGGCTACTACTACGTCGAGCTGACGAAGGCGATCAAGCGCGAGCTGCCCGACATGCACATCCACGGCTTCTCGCCGGAGGAGGTGCTGTACGGCTCCGTGCGCGCGCGCTGCTCGATCGAGGAGTACCTGGTCGCGCTGCGTGACGCCGGCGTCGGCAGCCTGCCCGGCACGTCAGCGGAGATCCTCGACCAGGACGTGCGCGACGTGATCTCGCAGGGGCGGATCACGAAGGACCAGTGGGTGGACGTCATCACCACGGCGCATCGCGTCGGGCTGCGGACGACGTCGACGATCATGTACGGGCACATCGAGACGTCGCGCCAGAAGGCGGCGCACATCGGCCTGCTGCGCGACATCCAGCGCGAGACCGGCGGCTTCACCGAGTTCGTCCCGCTGAGCTTCATCGCCTCCGAAGCGCCGATGTTCGCCAAGGGCCTCGTGCCGGGCATCCGCTCCGGCGCCACCGGCGCCGAGGTGATGAAGATGTACGCCGTCTCGCGCATCATGCTCAACAACTGGATCCCGAACCTGCAGGCCTCATGGGTGAAGGAGGGGCCGAAGCTGGCGCAGATGGCGCTCGACGCCGGCTGCAACGACTTCATGGGCACCCTGATCAACGAGAGCATCTCGACGTCGGCGGGTGCGATCTACGGCCAGCGCATGGCCCCGCGCGAGATGCGGACGCTGATCCGCGAGATGGGGCGCCTGCCCGCCGAGCGCAACACGATGTACCAGATCGTGCGCGAGTTCGGCCCGGAGCCCGACGACCACTTCGATCCGCTCGATCTCGCCGACGGCAGCGACGAGCGCTTCGGGAGCTACGTGAAGCTCACCCAGGCCGCCGAGTTCAAATTCGCTGATCAGTACCAGCGCACGGCGCCCGTGGCCTGAGGCTCGATAGACAGGAGCGCCTGTAGGGGCACGCGGCCGCCTGCCCGCCGTCCTACGGCGTTGCGGCCCCGCGCTTGCTCGCGGCCTCCATCGCCTCCAGCAGCCGCCGCGACGCCTCGCTGATCTCGTCGACGGCGGCGTCGAACGCCGGGGCGTTCTTCTGCGATGGCTGCCGGTAGCCGCTGACCTTCCGCACGAACTGCAGCGCGGCGGCGTGGATCTCGTCCTCCGTCGCCGGCTCATCGGCGCGCCGTAACGTCTTGATGCTCCTGCACATGTGCCGCTCCTCTGTCGCTCGCAGGCCGTGGGTAGGGTCCCCCCAACTCGCGCCGTAAAACCTATCACAGGTGAGTGGATCCCGCTCCGGACCGCGCCCGCCCTCGACGCCGCGCGCTTGTCCGCACCTGCGGCCATTCGTCCAGAATCACACCATCGTCAATATTGACGAAACTCCCTGTCGGGAGATTTGCCTCCGGCGACAGTACTGGCGCGGGCCCATGCTATAGTTGAAGCTGATTAAAGGATATGAACGTGCAGGTTACCCGGCAGGACATCCTCGACTACCTTCGGCGCCACAGCCAGGCGACCGTGAAGGAACTCGGCGAGCACCTCAAGCTCACATCGACGGGCATTCGCCAGCATCTCACCGTGCTCGAACGCGACGGGCTCGTCGATGCGCGCGAGGAGCGGGGTCACGTCGGCCGCCCGGCGCTGGTCTACCGCCTGACGAGCAACGGCGATGCCCTCTTCCCCAAGAAGTACGATGCGCTCGCGAACGCGCTGATCGAAGAATCGCGCCGCCAGCTGGGCGCCGATACGGTGCAGCAGTTGATGAAGAGCGTCGCGGCCCGCTTCGCCGACCCGTACATGCCTCGCCTGGAGGGCAGGCCGACGGCGGAGCGTGTCGTCGAGACGGTGAAGGTGCTCCAGGAGCGCGGCTGCCTCTCCGATTGCTCCGGTGAGGGCGAAGACTTCGTGATCAAGCAGCACACCTGCCCGTTCCCCAACGTGGCAGCGAGCAACAGCGCGGTTTGTGCGCTGGACGTCGAGTTCATCCGCCGCCTGGTCGGCTCCGACGCGCGGCTCACCGCGAGCCTGTTGCGGGGCGATCCCTCATGCACGTTCCGCGTGAAGCCGCGCGAGTCCGTTGCGATGGTCCACTCCTAGGCCACGCCCGTCCACACCGCCAGCGCAAACCCGAACGCCAGCAGCGCGCCGAAGAGCATGTGCAGCCCGGCCGTCTGCGCCAGCACAATGTTCAGGCCGCGCGCCGACTGCTGCTGCGACTCCATTCGCACGATGCGCAGCGCCAGCGGCAGCGTCAGCAGGGTCACCAGCACCGGCCATGGCGCCGCGCCGAGCACGGTCATCGCCACGACGACCGCGTACCCGCCCAGCATCAGCACCACGTACTCGTAGTCAGCCACCGGCCGCCCCGCCAGCGCGGCCAGGGTCCACTTGCCGTTCTTGCGATCGTTCTCGATGTCGCGCACGTTGTTCGCCTGGAGGATGGCCGCGACGAGCAGGCCGATCGCCAGTGATGCCACGAACGGCTCCCACGCCCACGACTGCGTCTGCACGTAGTAGGCGCCGACGACGATCACCGGCCCCATGAACGTGAACACCACCACTTCGCCCAGGCCGCGATAGGCGAGCGAGAACGGCCACGCCGTGTAGAAGTAGCCCGCCGCCACGCTGGCCAGCCCCAGGGCCAGCACCGGCCAGCCCGTCATCGCCGTAATCGCCAGTCCCACGGCGGCGCCGGACGCGAATGCCACCATGCCCCCGGTCAGCACGGCCCGCGCGGAGAGTATCTGGCGCTGGATGACGCCGCTCTGGCCCAGCGACTCGGCGTTGTCCGTCCCCTTGACATGGTCGAAGTAGTCGTTGACAAGGTTTGTGCCGGCGTGGATCGCAATCGAGCCGAACATCGCGAGCGCGAACAGGAGCGGGTGGAACTCGTCCTGCGCCGCGATCGCGGTGCCCACCAGCACCGGGATGACGGACGCCGTGAACGACACCGGACGGAGTGCGATCAGCCACGTGCGAATCGGGTTCATGGTGCCCATTTCAGCGAAGACGGGCGGCTAGAGCAATGCCGCGCTGACGTGCCCGACATAACGTCTTGTCATCGCGCGCTCCGGCGAGCGCCAGCCATTCCGGTCATGGATTGTTCCGCGCGATGGCCGCGCAGGGGGTGCACAGCGCGCCGCCTCAGCGTATAATGGCCCGAACCACGGAACGGCTGCACCACAGCCTTGCACTCATCTCCCACCAACAGCTCCTGATGCCCGTACCGAGTCGGTACGAGCGCGTGCTGTTGTCCGGAGTGCCGCTGTGACCTGCGCCGGCCGTGCGCGGCAGGAACGTCTACCGCACCTTGGATCGAGGTGCGCGCAGTCCAGGGAGGGACATGGCCGTTCGCACTTGGGTCGGGCGGTTCTGCGTGGCCGGAGGCCGGGTGGAGGAAGAGGGGCCGTGGCTCGGCTCGCTCATCCGCCAGCGTCCCGACGACGACGCCGATGAACTCTATGTCCTGATCGAACCGGCGTCGCCCGCGAGCGAAGACTTCACCTCGCAGCTCGTCGACGTCGTCTCGCAGCTGTACCACAAGGACCCGCTCTCGCTGACCGGCGCCCTCATGCGCTCTCTGCGCGCCGCGCACGAGCATCTGCGCGAGTGGAACCGCAACAGCCTGAAGGAGCACCAGGTTGGCGCCGGCGCCAGCTGCCTCGCGCTGCGCGGCAGCGATGCCTATCTCGCGCAGGTGGGCCCGAGCGTCGCCTATGTGCGCACCGCCGAGGGCGAGTTGCGCCGCCTGCAGGCGCTGCAGCCGGACTTCGATCACGCGCTTGGCGTGTCGGAGGAGTTCGAGCCGCAGCTCACGCGCATCCAGCTCAACCCCGGCGACCTCGTGCTGGTCGCATCCAGCGCGATCGACAGCCTCGTCCCCGAGCGGCAGATCGAGCGCATTCTGGCGCGCGGCTCCGACGACGCGCTGCCGGAGCTGTACCTGCTCTGCCGCGACCAGTCGACGTTCAGCCTCGTGCTGCTCGCCTGCTTCGAGGCCGAACAGGAGTCGCCGCCCGACTTCCTCACCCACGATGGAGACGCCGCGGCTGTCGATCCCGTGCCGCTCGACGACGCGCCTGCGGCGCAGGGCGTGCTCGTCGGCGCCGGCATCCCCGCGGACCCCGACTCGGCGGAAGCGTCGCTCGCAGCCGGAGCGGCCGACGGCCTGAGCCTGCCGCCGCGGCCGATCCAGGATCAGGTGCGCGAGATCCACGAGTCCACGGCGCCGCCGCCGTCCACCGGCGTTCGCCTGCGCGGCGACGGCGCCAAGCCGCACTACCGCCGCACGACGGGCATGGCCTCGCTCCCGCAGCTGCAGATCCCCAGGCTGGCGGTCGTCGCCGTGATCGCGCTCGCGGTCGTCGGTCTACTCGCCTACATGTACATCCCGGGCTCCGTGAAGGAGAACCGCGAAGGCAAGTTCACCACGCTGGTCGCCGGCGCGCGGGAGGCCAACGCACGGGCGCAGGCAACCGGCGACGCCGGCGCGAAGCGACAGCTGCTGGCCGACGCGCGCGCAAAGCTGAATGACGCCGAGAGGATCCACAAGGACAACTCCGACGTCGCTGCCCTCCAGGGTGACGTCGCGTCCGCCATGGCGGTGCTCGACGCCGTGTTCGAGATCAAGCAGTTCACGCCGATCGCCGATCTGCAGCAGCTCGTGGCGGGATCGCTCTCCGTCAGCAGGACCGTCATTGGCGGCGGCAACGCCTACGTTCTCGATGCGAAGGGCAAGCGCGTGCTCCGCGTGTCGCTCGATGGCGCCTCCGCCCCCGAGACGGTCTTGCAGGACGGCGAACCCGCCGGCTTCATCGTTGCGTCGAAGCCCGTGCAGATCGCCTGGTCGGAGCAGACGCAGAGCCTGACGATCTTCGACGACAAGCGGCAGGCGTTCGGCTACTTCGCCGACCGCGGCACGCTGCCGCTGACGGTGCGCGGTGCCGACGGCATCGGCACCGTCGACGCGATCACCGGCTCCGGCGGCAACCTTTACGTGCTCGACGTGAAAGAGAACCAGGTCTGGCGCTACCTGCCCGGCCAGGGCGGCTACGACAGCGAGCGCACCGCCCTGCTGGACGGGGCCACCTTGCAGAACGCCGCGGAGCTGGCCGTCGGGCAGGACGTCTACGTGCTCGATGCCCGGCAGGGCGTCCGCCGCTTCGTCGGCAAGGCCGAGGCGCCCTTCACGCTCGCGGGCATCGACGTGCCGATGCTCTCGCCGGCATCGATCTCGGTGCTGTCCGGCTCGAACCGGATCGTCGTCGCCGACCGGGGCAACAAGCGCGTCATCGTCGCCTCAGCCGACGGCGTCTTCCTGCGCCAGATCGTCAGCCCCGCGTTCACCGACCTGCGCGCCGTCGCCGTCGATGAAGGCAAGGGCATCATCTACGTCCTCAACGGCGGCGCGCTGCTCAAAGCGCCCTTCCCGCCATAACCGGCGGTCTCTAACATCTAACACCAACATCCAGCCGCGGGGCGCTCACCCGGCGTTGCTGCTAGGATGGGAGCGATTCGCAGAGCCGGGGTGGAGCCTCGGCTTGTCGGCTAGCGCGTGGCCCTGGCTCATTAGAGTCACGAGGCGCGGTCAGGCCGTGCGTGCTGCTGCGCGCCGGCGCGTGCGGCACATCCAGCGACAGGGGCGAGGCTTGGCGACCAGGTCCACAGAGCAGCGGCAGGCGACGCACTGGAAGCGGCTGGGGCTGATCCCCGGCGCGCCGGAATGCGTCATCAAGGCCGCCCACCTGGTGCAGATCACCCTCCACCACCCTGACCGCGGCGGCGACGCCGAGACCGCGAAGAAGATCAACATCGCCTTCGACGAACTCAAGGGCAGCGGCAGCGCCGCGAACGAGTACGTCGCCGCGAACTTTAACGGCGAGCCGTGGGTCGTGCTGGGCATCACCAGCGCCGCCGACCCCACGCTCGTCCAGCGCGCCGGCAAGCAGCTGGCGTCCGAGGTGAAATCGCTGCCGCGGCTCGCCGAGCGCGTCGAGTGGGCCATCGCAAACTTCGCGAGCGTGAAGCCGGCTCCGACAAGAGCGAAGTGGACGCCTCCCGCGCAGGCCCCGGGTGTGCAGCGCGGCCCGCGCGGCCTCGAGAGCTGGATCAACCTCGGTGAGTTGTACTGGCAGGACCCGAAGACCTACACGATGGCGCTATCGTGGCCTGAGTCGGTGCCGCACCGCATCGCGATCAGCTGCACCGGGCCGGTGCGGGCGCAGCTTCGCAGGTCCCCCAGCACACCGTCGCGCTGTGATCTGGACATATCGGTGGACTGGGATGCAACGGGCCTCACACCCGGCAAGCGGCGCGTCGTCAGCGCCATGGTCTCCATCAAGTGGCCCGGCAGCCGCGGCTTCACCACCAAGGTTGCGGCGACGGTCTCGCCGTATGCCGGTAGCCGCCCCGCCGCCGATGCGCCAGCATCGTCCGAACCCCCGCGCGAGCAGCCGAAGCCGGGCCTGCCCGACGGGCTGCCGCTGAAGGTCGACTTCGGCAAGCTCGCGTGGCGCGCCGACACGACCCGCACCATGCAGCTCACCTGGAGCACGTTCGCGCCGTACGCGATCGAGGTGATCGCCGCCGCCCCCGTCCGCGCCGAGGTGACGGCGTCGAAGGTCATGCCCGGCCGCTTCTCAGTAGCGCTGTCGATCGACTGGAGCGCCAGCGAGTTCGCGCCGGGCCCCACCGTGCGCGGGTACACGCTCGACGCGCCCGTCACGGTCCGCTGGGCGGCGGGCGCCGAGGCGGACGTGCGCGTCAAGGGGCTGATCCTCTACCCGGCGTTGGTCAGCGCCAGCCCGACGGCGATCGATCTCGGCACGGTCGAGATGCAGCAGGCCGCGCGCGCGTCCCTGGTGCTGATCAGCAGCGCCGCGACCGATGTGGAGATCGAGCCGACGCCGTGGCTGCACCGCGTCGACGGCAGCGGCCGCAAGCTGGACGCGCCGCTGCGGTTGGCGACGAATGTGCCGATGCGCGTGGAGTTCCGCGTGCACTGGGAGCCGATCGTCGAACGCGCCGGCGCGTCGTTCACGGCCGGCAAGCCCGTGCGTCCGACGGGCCGTATCGTCGTCCGCTGGGACGGCCGCGCGATCGAAGTGCCGGTGCAAATGACCGTCCCGCCGCCGCGCAAGCCGCGCTAGCGGGATCCACAGAGGACACAGAGGGCACAGAAGAAATCGCTCGGGCGGGGGGGGGGCGCTGGTGCTCTTCGTCGGGGTGCGAGGGGGCGCGCCGCATCGTGTTGATCAGCTCGCCGGCGCCGTCGGCTCCAGCAGCCCCAGCTTCTCCATGCGGATCTGGATCGAGTTCGGCTGCCGCTGGAGGGTCTCGGCGATCTGCTCGACGCTTCTGCCCTCGCCCGCAAGCGCGGTGACGCGCCCGTCTTCGTCGTCCGTCCAGCGCTCGAAGGCTCGCGCGTGTATGAGCCGCACCTCGCGCTGGTACTCGCTGAGGTTCCGCAGCTTGCCGTCCTCCATCAGCACCGGCTCCAGCGTCGGCGCGTCGGCGCGCAGATGCGGCGGCGGCGCGATGCGCTCGGCGCGCGGGTGCTCCTGCGCGTAGCCGCGCACTTCGGCCAGGATCTGGGCGCCGTAGCGCTGCACCTTCGCCGGCCCCATGCCGTTCACGGCCATCAGCTCGTCCGACGAAGCCGGCCGTGCCGCGGCGATCGCCCGCAGCGCGGCGTCGTGGCAGATGACGTAGGCCGGCACGCTGTCGGCGTCGGCGCGTCGGCGGCGCCACTCCTTCAGCAGCTCGAACAGCGACAGGTCGTCGCCGTCCATGCTCGCTGCGTCGATCGAGGCCACGGCGCCGCGCCGGAATGACGCGTGCTGCTCCGGCGGCAGTCGCACCGGGTTCGGCCTGGTGCCTGCGATCACATCCGCGGCCCGCTTCGTGATGCGCAGCGTCGCGCGCTCGAGGTCGATCGCGAGCAGGCCCGCCGCGACGAAGCGGCGCAGCAGCCGGCGCGCCCACTCCTCGCTGCGGTTGCGCAGCACGCCGAACTTGTCGCGCGACTGCCAGTCGTACTGACGGATCTGGGTCGACCCGTGGCCGATGAGGTAGCTGGAGATGACGCCCGCGCCGACGGCGAACGGCAGCCCGTGGATCGCCGACAGCGCGTCGCGCACGACTTCGGACGACGCCGCTTCGTCGGGCTCGGCGCTCAGCCTGCCCTCCGCGGCGGCGACGCAGTTATCGCACTGGCTGCAGCCGCCCAGCTCCTCCGCCGCGTCCTCGAAGTACTCCAGGATGTGGTCATGGCGGCACGCCGATGTCTCGGCGTAGCTGATCATCGCGCGCAGCAGTTCCCGCCGGTGCAGCGCCTGCTCCTGCGGGACGTCGCCGTCCTGGGCCATCAGCCGGAAGCGCAGCGCCACGTCGGGATCGGAGACCAGCAGCAACCCGTTCGCCGGCTCGCCATCACGTCCGGCTCTCCCAACTTCCTGATAGTACGCCTCGACCGACTCCGTGATCGTGTGGTGCACCACCAGCCGGATGTCCGGCCGGTCGATCCCCATGCCGAACGCGTTCGTCGCCGCGATGACGTCGAGCCTGGCGGCCTGGAACTTCTCCTGCACCGCCGTGCGCTCGTCGCCGGACATGCCGGCGTGGTAGTGCTCCGCGCGCCAGCCCAGCGCGCGCAGCGATTCGGCAACGCTCTCGGCGTTCTTGCGCGAGCCGGTATAGACGATGGCGGTGCCGCCGCCGGCGTTCGGCTTGCCCAGCCGCAGCTTCACCTCCGCCGCGATGCGCTTCTCCTTCGCCCTCGGCCCGCTCGCATCCTCCACCGCCAGCCGCAGGTTGTGGCGCGCGAAGCCCCGCAGCACCTGGTGCGCGTCCGGCATGTGCAGCCGCTCGACGATCTCGCGCCGCACTGCCGGCGTGGCCGTGGCGGTGCAGGCGATCAGCCGCTTCGGGTTGAGCCGCTGCACCAGGTCGCCGAGGTGCAGGTAGTCGGGGCGGAAGTCGTGGCCCCAGTGGCTGATGCAGTGCGCCTCGTCGATCGCCAGCAGTGAGATCGGCAGCCGCGCCAGCACGTCGTCCACGAACCAGTCCGACGCCAGCCGCTCCGGCGCGATGTACAGCAGCTTCACCTGCCCGGCCAGCGCCATGTCGATGCGGCGCCGCACGGTCTCGCCGTCGAGGTTCGACGCCAGGTACGTGGCCGGGATGTTGCGCGCCGTCAGCGATTGCACCTGGTCCGCCATCAACGCCACCAGCGGCGTGATGACGATGGCGACGCCGTCAAGGTCGACGGCGGGCTGCTGGAAGCACATGCTCTTGCCGCCGCCCGTCGGCGCGACGACGAGGACACGGCCGCTGCCCGTCATCAGCTCATCGATCGCCTCTCGCTGCCATTCGTAGAGCTGCATCAGTCCGCGGCCTCGTTTGGCTCGACGGGCGTCCACTTCCGCTTGCCGTCGGCCGCCTCGCTCATGCGGCCGAGGCCGGGGAACGGGCAGTGCACCGCGACGACGAGCTGGTGCTCGGCGATGGCGCGCGCAACGACCGCCTTCTTCGTCTCCATCGCCTCGATCGGGTAGAGGTCGAATGACGACACCCACGGCGCCCGCTCCAACTGCACCGGATGCTGGATCATGTCGCCGAGATAGATCGCCTTCTCGCCCCCCGACGCCAGCATCACGCTCGCGTGGTCCTGCGTGTGCCCGTGCGTCTCGATGATCGTCACCTCGTCCGTGACGCTCGTCTCGCCGTCGATCAGCTCGAGCTGCCCCGCCGCCTCGAGCGGCAGCATGTTCTCGGCCAGGTAGGTAGCGCGCGTGCGCTCGTTCGGGTGCGTGGCCGCTTCCCACTCGCCGCGCTGGATCAGGTAGCGCGCGCGCGGGAACGTCGGCACGAAGACGCCGCCGTCGCCCATGCGGGTGTTCCAGCCGCAGTGGTCGGCGTGCAGGTGCGTGTTGATGACGATATCGACGTCCTCGGGCGCCACGCCGATGGCGCGCAGATCGTCGAGCAGGTTCCCCTCGGACAGCGGCGTCGACTGGGCGCGCGGCCGCTCCTTGTCGCCGACGCCGGTCTCGATCAGGATCGTCTTCCCCTGCGAGCGGAGCAGCAGCGAGTTGAGCCCGAGCGCCATCTGGTGCCGGTCGTTCAGCGGGATGTCCAGCCGCTCCCACATCACCCTGGGGACGATGCCGAACACCGCGCCGGCATCCTGGTAGTACTCGCCGTCGGAGAGCAGGTGCAGGTGGAGGTTGCCGAGACGGTGTCGCGCGGGCAAATTGGCCTCCATGCCGCTGGTCGAAGCTCGCCGTCGAAGACTCGCCGTGGCGAGGGGCGAATAGAACGTGTGTGCGAGTAACGATACTCCGGCAGCGGCGGCAGCGTCAACCGCCGCAGCTGGCGCGGTCCGCCCCGCGCCCGCAATTGGTGCTTTCTCATCGCCGCCGGACGATCGCGTGCCGTAGAGTGATCGCAGCCACGCCGGACTTCCGCCCGGGGGGACACTCGATATGGAGGATCACAGATGGCGACAGCAATGACGGCGCCCGAGCGGCCGGCGGCGCCGGAACCGCAACGCAGCCTGCAGGAGCGCGTGTCGGACGTCATCACCGGATTCTGCGGTGACATGCGATTCGTCTACGTACACGTGGTGGCGTTCGCGATCTGGATCGGCACAAAGGGCTTCGGCAACGACGCCTTCCCCTTCAACTTCCTCACCATGGCCGTCAGCCTGGAGGCGATCTTCCTCTCGACGTTCATCCTGATCTCGCAGAACCGCCAGCAGGCGATCGCCGACGCCAACAACAAGCTCGTGCAGGCGCGGCTGCTCCAGATGCTCGACGACGTGATCAGCGACGAGAAGCTCGACCTCATGAACGAAGAGATGATCAGCGCGCTGCTCAAGCGCATCGACGTCGAGCGCATCAGCCCGATCGCGGATCACGTCAACGCCATCGCCGACTGCGTCGCGCGGATCGAGGTGAAGGTCGGCAGCTAACGCGCCCACATGCCGCATCGCACGTACGACGGCCGCCCCGTCGCCACGGTGAATCTTCGACCGGCCGTGACACCGCGTATCCACGCCGTACGCCGCGATCGCGAACCGACCCCCCGCATGAGTCCCGTCTCCCGTTGTGGGAGAGGGGTGCCCAAAGGGCGGGGTGAGGGCCGCCGCAGGCGGATCCGTCAGCACACCCGCACAAATCCGCACAATCACAGACCGACCCCGCACTTGAGCCCCTCTCCACGCCGTGGAGAGGGGTGACCGAAGGCCGGGGTGAGGTGCCCGTGCCGCCCCATCCTCCAGCCAGCCGCCCACTTTCCGCGCCCGCACGGCCCCACATCGGGGGATCGCCTACGCCTCTCCCCGCTCGATGTTTCGATACTGAATCGAAGCCGCATCATGCAGGGAGTGCTCGATGGCCGCGTGCAACATCCACTATCCGAAGAAGTCACTTGTCGAACGCCTTCGCCCTGTGTTGATGTTCGCCGCGTTCGCCGCGACGGTGACGCTCGCCGCCGTCCTGCGCTTCTGGGATCTCGGCATCCGCACGTTCCAGGGTGACGAAACCGTCAGCTCACTCATCGCGAGGCAGTTCGCGCGCGGCGGCGGTTACGAGCAGCTGCCCGTGCTGCACGGACCCCTCCATTACTTCAGCACCGCCCTCGCGTTCCACGCCTTAGGCACGAACGACACCGCGGCGCGCGCCATGCCGGCGCTCTTCGGCGTCCTGCTCGCCGCGCTGCCGCTGATGTTCACCCGCCACATCGGCCGCGTCGGTGCGGTCGTCGCGGCGCTGCTCATCGCGATCTCGCCGACGATGCTGTACTACAGCCGCTTCGCCGGCCCCGACATCTACCTGGCCTTCTTCTCGCTGGCGACAGCGATGCTCATCTGGCGCTATCTCGCCGCGCCCGAGCGCGTCTACCTCTACCTCATGTCGGCGACGCTCGCCTTCACGCTGGTGACCTCGGAGATGGCGCTCGTGATCGTGGCGATCTTCGCCGCGTACCTGCACTATCGCGTCGCGGGCGAACTCATCGCCCAGGCGCGCGAGCCCAGGCGCGCCGAGAATGAGCCGCTCACGCACTACGAACTGCTCGGCGTCGGCGAAGATGCGGCGACGCGCGACATCCGTGCGGCGTTCAAGCTGCGCATGGACCGCGGCAAGAACATCGACCGTGAGGCTCTGACCAACGCGATGCACATCCTGACGACGTCGAGTCGGCGTGAGGCGTACGACCGCAAGCTCGCGCAGAAGCGGGCAGCCGAGCCCGAGCAGGCCGCCGGGCACGAGGTCGGAGTCTTGGCTCGCGCACTGCTCTTCGCGGGCGCGGGCGTCATGGCGGCGTTCTGGCCGGCGATCGGCGGCATCCGTCGTCGCATGCACGTGACCCAGCGGCCCGATGCGGCAAGCCCGCTCATGGTCCTGATGCTGCTGACGCTGCCATTCTTCGGGCCGCTGGTCGAAAAACTGTCCTTCGTCGGCGACCGCGGCTTCGACGGCCAGTCGCCCGTATTCACGCTCGGCGGCACGCCGGTCGTGACGCCCGGCGGCGAGCTGCCGGTGATGCTGATCACGCTGGGTGTGCTGTTCGCGGCCGCCGCGATCATCGGCATCGCCTGGCGCTGGCACGTGTTCATCGTCTGCTGGGCGCTGTTCTACGGCATCACGGTCACGATGTTCACCGGCTTCTTCACGAACAGGGGCGGCATCTGGACGGGGCTCTGGGGCACGCTGGACTACTGGTGGCGCCCCGAAGCGCGGCACGTCGACGGTCCCGCCTACTTCTACGCCATGACCATCCCCGCGTACGAGATCGCGCCGATCGCCATCGGCGTGCTGGGCGTCGCGGCGATGCTGATGCTTGGGAGCTGGCGCAATCGTTTCGTCACCGCCGCCGCCTGCCTGGCACTCGCCGGGATCGTGGGCGCGCCGACCTGGGCGCAGCCCGTCGCGGAGTACCGCACGCTGCTCGTGCTGATCGCGGCGGCGGGCGCCATCCTGGCCCTCCGGCTGCCGGAGCTGACGAAATTCCTTGCGTTCTGGGCGGTGGCCGCATTCGCCGCATTCACCATGATCGGCCACAAGGACGCCGCGCTGGCGATGCACATCGCCCTGCCGCTGGCGCTGCTCGCGGCGAAGCTCGTCAACGACGCCATCGCCGCGTTCGAGATGCCGGCCGTCGACATGCCTGCCATGCCCGCCATGCCGTCGTTCGCGCTCGTCGCGCCGCGCCGCCTCGCGCAGGTGGCCGTGCTCGCCGCCGTGCTCGCCGCAGCGATCTTCACCGCCCGCACCGCCATGCTCGCGTCGTGGGGACACGGATCAACTCCGCAGTTGAGCGCGATCCTGTCCGCGAACGACCACGGCGACGCACCGATCGAGCTGCTGCATTCTGACGAGATCGCGCCCGACGTGCGCGAGGTGCGCGCCGCCATCGAGCGCGCGGGCATCGAGTCTGGGCAGGGCAGGAGCATTCCGATCGCCGTCGATACGTCGTACGAATTCGCCAAGGGCTGGCTGTGGTACCTGCGCGACTACCCGAACCTCGCGATCGAGGACATGCGCCACGGATACCGCGCGCCGGCGGGCACCATCGTGCTCTTCGACAACCGCAACCGGGACAAGGTGATGGTGGATGAGACCTCAGCGTCGCTCGCCTTCACTGCGAAATGGAGCTTCCCGAGCAAGGGGGCGCCGCTTTCGCGAGGTGAAGTCAAGTCGAACCTCTCCAGCGCCGGCTGGTGGACGGACTGGTCGAAGTACCTGTTCGACCGCACCCGCGCGGGCCAGCCGCAGACCGTGCAGGGAGTGGTCTACTTCCCGCGCGAGCTGAGCGCCTCGCTGCCGCACCCGCTGACCTCCGACGTACTGGCGAGCAGCGTCGAGCCGCCGCTCTACGGTCCACCCGCGCCATAGTTAGCGTGCTTCGGCACAGCCGCGCACGGTATCCGCGAGGGCGGCGGTGCGGCCGGCGCCGATGAGATCGAGCGTCAGCGCATTGACCACGAGCCCGAACGAGAGTCCGATCTCGGGGTCGGCGTGCCCTACCGAGCCGCCGAATCCCGGGTGTCCGAACGACGTCTTGCGCGGGCCCTGCGGCCAGCCGGGGTCGCCGCCGGTCATGTAGCCCAGCGCCCAGCCAACGGGCAGGATGATCACGAGGTCCGGCCGGTGCGTCTGCTGCTCCGACATCGCGCGCACCGTGCGCTCGCTGAGCACGCGCGTGCCGTCGATCTCGCCGTAGCCCGCCAGGCAGGCGTACATCCGCGCCAGGTCGCGCGCGCTCATGATGCCGTTGACCGCGGGGATCTCGGCGCGGTGGCCGGCGGGCGAGTTCAGCATGGCGTTCATATCGCCGGGGAGGCCGATGCCCAGGGCACGCCCCGCCATCGAAGTGGGGCCGAGGAACGCGGCCCGCTGCTTCTCCATCTCCGGCGTGATCGTGACCGTCGACTTCAGCGTCGCGACCTTCGCGTCGAGCGAGGCGGGCGTGCCGATGTGGATCTGCGTCATGCCGAGCAGCGCCGCGATCTCGTCGCGGAAGAATGTGCCGAGCGAGCGGCCGTCGACCCGGCGCACGACCTCACCGACGAGGAAGCCGAAGGTGATGGCGTGATAGCCGGTGTTCGTGCCGGGCTCCCAGAGCGGCGTCAGCTCCTCGATGCCGTGCACCATCCGCTCCCAGTCGCAGAGGTCATCCGTCGTGATGCCGTCGGGCAGCTGCGGGACGCCGGCCTGGTGGGTGAGCAGCTGGTAGATCGTGATGGCGGCCTTGCCGTTCGCGGCGAACTCCGGCCAGTACTTCGACACCGGGTCGTCGTACTTCACGAGGCCGCGGTCGGCGAGGATGTGCAGGCAGGTGGCGGTCAGCCCCTTGGTCGTGGAGAAGGAGGCCGCCATCGTGTCTTCGACCCACGGGCTGCCGGTATCGCCATCGGCGAGGCCTCCCCAGAGGTCGACCACCTTGCGGCCGCGGTGGTACGCCGCCACGCCGGCGCCGATGTGCTGCCCCGCGGCGAACTGCTGCTCGAACAGCTCGCGCACCGGCTCGAACCCCGCTTCGACCGCACCCTGTACGACGCCCATGTTGCTGGTCTCCCTGTCGCTGGTGGCTGGTCGCTGGTGGCCACCGAGTGAGTCAATTGTGAAACACGGGCGCGTAAGGCGGAAGCGCGCTCGATTCGGGCGAGATACGATGCACCGACGGCGGGACGAATGATGAAGGAGCCAGCTGGACGATGCGACTCGCAGGAAAGACCGCACTGATCACCGGCGCCGGAAGCGGCATGGGGCGCGTCGCCTCGATCATGTTCGCGAAGGAGGGGGCGAACGTGATCGCCACCGACATCTCGCGCGCGGGGCTCGACGAGACGGCGGCGCTGGTGGCCGAGCACGCGCACGGCAGCATCCTGCCGCTGGCGGGCGACGTATCGAGCGAGGCCGACGTGGCTGAGTGGGTGCGCGCTGGCGTCGAGCGCTACGGCGGGCTGCACGTGCTCTACAACAACGCTGGCATCTTCCCGGACGCCGACCGCAGCGTGCTGGAGATGGACGAGGCGACGTATCGCCGCACGCTGGACGTGAATCTGAAGGGCGTGATGCTCTGCTGCAAGCACGGCATCCCGGCGATCGTCCGCTCGGGCGGCGGGTCGGTCGTAAACGTGGCGTCGTTCGTCGCGCTGGTCGGCTGCACGGTGCCGCAGGACGTGTACACCGCCAGCAAGGGGGCGGTGCTGGCGCTGACGAAGTCGCTGGCGGTGCAGTTCGGGCGCGACCAGGTGCGCGT
>Ga0315281_10003209_pt1 | contig 24033 bp, 15 predicted proteins | sample YL17G07_0_MG_FD_204540 | JGI IMG/M metagenome (GOLD analysis project Ga0315281, IMG submission 204540) | Sediment microbial communities from Yellowstone Lake, YNP, Wyoming, USA - YL17G07_0 | ecosystem: Environmental > Aquatic > Freshwater > Lake > Sediment | place: USA: Wyoming | collected... | reverse complement strand
TTCAAAAAGATGAAAGCGATCATTCCAAATCACATTTCGAACCGTCCCGTCGAAGAACTTTTCAAGACTCCCGAGGACGTGAAACTCTACGGCAAACGTTCCATGCGGGTGAAGAAGACAAAACCGTTGGCGATCGAGGCGGTCATGCGCGGTTATCTCGCGGGGTCCGGTTGGAACGATTATCAAAAGACGGGCAAGGTCTGCGGTATCGACCTGCCGGCCGGTCTGAGGGAATCGCAAAAACTTCCTCGGCCCATTTTCACGCCGGCCACCAAGGCGCCTCAAGGCGAACACGACGAGAACATATCTTTTGAACGCGCGTGCGAGATCGTCGGCAAAGAAACGGCCGAACTCGTTCGCGACGTGAGCCTCAAGATCTACACGACGGGGCGCGAATACGCCGAGGGCAAGGGAATCATTCTCGCCGACACGAAGTTCGAGTTCGGGCATTTGAACGGCAAACTCATTTTGATCGATGAAGTGCTGACCCCGGACTCCTCGCGCTTTTGGCCCCGAGACCAATACCATGTCGGGATCTCACCGCCGAGCTTCGACAAACAGTTTGTTCGCGATTATCTCCTAAAAATCGGCTGGGATAAAAAGCCGCCGGCGCCGGAACTGCCCGCCGATATCGTTCAGAAAACTTCCGGGAAATATCAGGAAGCCCTCAGGCGGCTGACCTCCTAAATCTCCACCTAAGAACTCCATAAAATCCCGTGTTTTTTGATACAGCCTTGTGTAAGCTTTTGGGCCGATGCATGCCCTCAGGTTCCCCCTTTTAGTCTCCCTAGCAACCATCCTTGCGCTGAGCCTCTACGCCGGCCGCTACGACGCCGCACCGGCCGCCAAGACCTTCCTCGACCGGAACGGCGAGGTCATCGGCACGATTCATTCGGCCTACCAAGGCCTTCAGATCTGGACGCCGCTCAAAGATATCCCCCAGGAGATGCAAAACAGGACGGTGTTCTCCGAAGACCGGTTCTTTTTCTGGCATCGCGGCATCAATCCGATTTCGATCACGGAGGCCGCGATCGAAAATCTTCTCCGTGGACGCGTGATCCGAGGCGGATCGACGATCACCCAGCAGCTCGCTAAGAATCTGATGCCCCCCCATCCCCGAACCTTCTTCAACAAATTCCGAGAGACCTTGCTCGCCTTGGGGCTCGAGATGAAACACTCGAAGGCATGGATCTTGGAGCGCTATCTCAACACCGTCTATTATGGCCGCCGGAGCTACGGTATCGCCGCCGCGGCGCAAACGTATTTTGGGAAGGATTTGAGGGATCTGTCGCGAGATGAGATTGGATTTTTGGTAACGCGTCCTAAGGCGCCGAATCGGACCTCTCCCCTGGCCCCTCTCCTTACTAAGGAGAGGGGGAGGGGTGAGGTCTTTGCCCGCCACTTTCTCGAATACGCCTCCCCCTTCCTCTCCGACGATTCGCCGGTCGTCCAAACGACGCTGGATTTGGATCTTCAGCGAAGACTCGAAGACGCGACGGCGCAGCTGCTGGCCGGACGCGCCTCTGATGACCCTTTGCTGAACGCCGCCGTCATCGTCATCGACGTGCGAACGGGGGAACTCCTCGCCATGGTCGGATCGCGGGACTATTTCAACGACGAGATCGCCGGCCAGGTGAACGCGGCCGTCGCCCTCCGGCAACCGGGATCGACCTTGAAACCGTTCACCTACTTCGCCGCCTTCACCAAGGGGTTCGATCCGGACTCGATCGTGCCGGACGAACCCTTCAGTTTCCAGTCGGCCAGTCTCAGGGACATCGACGGCGAATCCGACGGTTACGCCCCCCAGAACTTCGACCGCCGCTACCACGGCTCGATGACGATCCGCTCGGCCTTGGCCAATTCCTACAACATCCCCGCGGTGGTGACGTTGAACGAGATCGGGCTCTCCTACTATCACGACCTTTTGAGGAAATTCGGCATTACCTCCCTCAAACGGCCGCCGACGCACTACGGGCTGGCGATCACATTGGGCTCCGGTGAAGTGTCTCTCTTGGAATTGACGAATGCGTATGCGGCGCTTGCGCGAGGCGGGATGTTTTTGCCGTACACGTTTGTACGGGCGACCCGCCGGGTCGTCCCTACACCAACACCCATCACCACCCACGCCGACCGATTCGCCGCTGAGGTCACCGGCATTCTTTCCGACCCGGACGCGCGACTGAAGGCCTTTGGCTTCAACGACAATATGAAGATCGACGGCCATGAGGTCGCGGTCAAGACCGGGACGAGCTTCGAACACCGCGACAATTGGACGGTCGGCTACACGCCGTCCTACGCCGTCGGGGTTTGGGTGGGCCATTCGGACGGGTCTCCCCTAAGCAATACAACGACGAACCCCGAAGGAGGCCTTCCGACCACGGGGGCCAGCGGCGCCGCCCCTCTGTGGCATGCGGCGATGGAGAATCTTCTGCGCGGTAAGATTGTAGAACATTTCGCCCACCCTCGGAACAACGGACCGACCAAGCCCGTCGCCCGGATCGGTTCCGAACTGGCGAAAACTCCCCAAACCTGGCATGTCATCAGCCCCGTCCCGAACACGACCTACCGCCTGAGCCGATTCATTCCGAACAAGCATCAAAAGATCGCCGGGATTGCAGACAACGGACGCGGCAAAGCGGTGACGCTCCGATGGTACTTGGATGGTGTTTACTTGGATTCGACCGAGGGAACGGGTAAGAGTACGCCCGTCTGGTTAGAACCGGCGCCGGGCAAACACACACTGCGCGTTTTGGATTCGAACGGGGAAAAACAGGAAATTCACTTTCACGTCTTGGAATCGGAGGACTCATGAAAAAAAGAATACTTGTCGCGGTTGGGGCGCTTGCGCTCCTCGGGATCGGCTTCGGCGTCTACTACGCCCAAAAGACGGGTTTCAGCCTGATGCCCAGAAAGATCATCGGCGAGTTACAAGTCCTCTCCTATGCGCCCCAAGGCGATGAGATCCCGATCTCGACGGACGGGATTACGGTGATGTTCAACAAGGGCGTCGTTCCGCTCACGACCCTCGACTCGGGGCGCGACCGCAAGATCCCTCTCAAGATCACGCCGCGCGTGGACGGCAAGTTCTTTTGGCTCGGAACGCACGGCTTCATCTTCCGGCCCGCCACCCCACTGGATCCAGCGACCCAGTACAAGGTCGAAATGCCCGCCGGCATCGTCTCGGTCGACGGCTACCGCCTGGATAAGCCTTTGACGTGGGAGTTCTCCACGGTCGCCCCGCGGTCGATCGCCTGGGACCCGACCGACAACACGACTCTCCTGCCGAAAAGCGCTAACTTCTTCATGCGTTTCAACATCGCCATGAACACCTCCGACGCCGAAAAGAAACTCTTCGTCGCCGACGCCGCGACCGGGCAGTTGATCTTGGCCAAGCGGAACTACGTCTGGGGCGACGACGGACACACGCTCGTCGTCCAATTCAAGGACGACTTGCCCTGGGAGTCCTCGTTCAAAGTCACGTTGCCTCAGGGAGTCAAGGCCAAGAAGGGCGAGATCGGAACGGCGGAACCGGTCACCGTCAATTACGCCACGCCCCCAAAAAAGATGGCGGTCGAAAAGGTTTATACTTACGACCTCGAGGGCAATGAGACCATCTTCCAGCCGGGCAAAGAGACGGGCGTCCGCGCCGAAGGCGGCGTGTGTTTCAGTTTTTCGCAACCGATCGACAAAAAATCCTTTGAAAAAGCCCTGCACGTCGAGGCCGTATCCGACGACAAATCGGCCAGGAAACTCAAGGCCCCACAGCCCTATTATTATTTCCTCGAGATGGAGAGTTATTCCGTTCTCGACCCGAAGTCTCCGGGTCACACCCGCGAGATCGAAGGTTACAAGTCCGGCTGCGCGACGTTCTTCGACGACTACGACGCCGCCTATCGCTTCTCGATCGACCCTAAAAAGATCGAGTCCCTCTCGGGCGCCCCTCTGGAATCCGGCGGCGACACCTACCTGGCGCGCACCGCCCACGCCGAGCCGGAACTCCATGCGCTCGTGACCAAGAACATCCTGTCTCAAAAAGGGCCGATGAAGCTCCCGTATCGTGGAGTGAATCTCAAGTCCGTCACGTTGCGTCTGTACCGTTGGAAGAACAAAGACACGTTCGACGAGTCGGTCAAGAACGACTTCATCAGCGAGGCTCAGGAGGGGGTTAACCCGCCCGTGGCGACCATGGGCGCCGGAGGCCGGATCACCCTGCCCATCGATCCAAATTCGCTGTCCATTGATCAGGCGCGGATGCCCGCCGATGTGACGACCGAGCTCCCTCTCACAATGAAAACGGACGATTCGACGCACTTTACGATCGATCTGGCGGCATTGCCCCAGAGCTACTCGCCGACGCAACGCCCGGCCCCCGGCCTCTACCTCGTGGAGATCATTGGAACTCCCGTGGGAACTCCCGTCGGCGGGCCGAGAAAGCTGAAGGACGGGCGTCCCGTGCCCGGAGCCGTGTATACGATGCTTCAAGTCACTTCGATCGGCATCGCTCTCAAGCGCGAATCCGAGCACATCTTAGCATGGGCGACCGACATCGAGACCGGCGCGCCGGTGGCCTCGCTTCCTCTGCGCATCACCTTGAGGAAATGGGATTCGACTCTCGGGGTGAATCAGACGCTCAACGAAGGCAACGTCGTCACCAACCAACTCGGCGTCGCCATCCTGAATCAACCGTCGACGGAAGACGTCCACGCCTGCGCCGAGGTCACGCAACCCGGGAGCGAGTCGTACACGTGCGAGAGCGACCATAAGCTGACGGATTACCGCCATGTCTTGAAGGCGGGTCCCCATTATTTTTCGTATCTCTACACCGATCGACCGATCTATCGGCCCGGCCAGAAGGTCTATTATTCGTCTTTCATCCGCCAGGTCCGCGAGGGACGCTACTTTCAGGTGACCGACCAAACGCCCGCAATCCTGAAAATCTCGGACGCCGCCGGTCAGGAGATTTATAAAAACGACAAGGTCCTCATCGGCCGTGACGGCGTGGTCCATGGAGAGTTCCAACTCGACGACTCCGAGGACCTCCCCCGCGGCCAATATGCTCTCGGCCTTGAAATCGAGGGACAGCATTTCACCAAGACATTCACGGTGGCCAGTTATCGGAAGCCGTCGTTCAAGGTCGATCTCAAGCCCGAAAACACGGAAATCGTCAGCGGCGACAAGTTGAAGATGCAAGTCCAAGGAAATTATTTCTTCGGCGCGCCGATGCGCAAAGCCAACGCCACGTGGTCCATCATGACCACCACCTACCGCTTCGCTCCCGAGGGTTTTGAAGAATACAGCTTCCTCGACGGCGACCTTCTCTACAAGAAGGATGGTGGCTCCGAAGAAGGCGATGAAGGCGATTACGTCAGCGACTACGAATACGACGTCGTCTCGGAATCCAGGGACTACGCGTTCGCCGAAGACGAAAGCCGTTACGACAGCCCGACGGAAAACTCCGGAGGGAGCTCTCCGGGCGGATTCTTCAAGGACCCGGACAAAAATCAAAAGATAAGCCGGCTGCCCGACGCCCTCGACGAAAAGGGTGTCCTCGATATTTCCTACAAGCCCGATCTGAAAAAATATCCGACGAGCCAGGTGTTGACCGTGGAGGCCAACGTCCAAGACCCGTCGCATCAAGAGGTCTCGGGTTCGGAAGACGTCATCGTCCACAAGGGCGAGTTCTACCTCGGCGTCAAACCGGAAAAGTGGTCGTATGGCGCGAAAGAGCTGGTGACGCTCGACGTGGTTTCTCTCGACACCAAGGGCAAGCCGTCCGAATCGAAGTCCTTCAAGGTCGACGTGGTCCGGAGGGACTACAAGTTCATCGAACGCCGCACCGCGGCCGGCTACTGGGAGTTCCTCTACACGCCCGAAGACACGAAATTGACGACCCTGTCCGGTAAAACCGACGGAGCCGGAAAGGGACAGGTCTCTTATCAACTCCCTCAAGGCGGGACGTTCCGTCTGGTCGCCAAGGGCAGCGACTCCAAGGGCAACGACATCCAATCCGCAACGACCGTCTTCGCTTGGGGAGACGGCTACGTCCCTTGGCATCTCGATAAGCCCGAGACGATCGAACTCGTTCCCGACAAGACCTCTTACAAGGTAGGCGACACCGCCAAGATTTTGGTCAAATCCTTGGTGCCCGTCACCAAGGCCTTGGCGACACTCGAGCGCGGCCGCCTTCTCGAATATAAGGTCATCGATTTGGGTGGAAACGCCTCCCACATCGAGGTGCCGATTACCGAGGGCATGATCCCTAATCTCTACCTGAGCGTAGTGGCGCACGTCGGACGTTCCACCGGCGTCGGAGACAATCACCCTCCCCTCCTTTATTTTGGAGAAACGGAGATCGCGGTCGAGCCCGAGCAAAAACGTCTGAACGTATCGATCACGCCGGACCGAAAGGGCGAAGGCGACAACCCACCCGTGTACCGTCCCGGCGACGAGGTGAAGATCCACCTCGAAACGAAAAATGCCGCCGGACAGCCCCAAAAGGCTCACGTCATGGTCAGCATCGCCGACGAGGCGGTGTTGCGTCTCCTGAATTACCAGCTTCCCGACCTGGTGAAGAAATTTTACTTCCGTCGTCCGAACAGCGTCGCGACGTCCTCGTCCCTCTTCTCCCTCAAAGCGGGCGACTCGGGTCCCGGGGGAGCGAAGAAGCGCCGGATTTTCAAGGACACGGCCCACTTCGAGGCCGACCTCGTCACCAACGATCAAGGTCAGGCCGACTTCGCGTTCAAACTGCCGGACGATCTGACGACTTGGGTCATCGAAGCCCTTGCGATCACCGATTCGAAGACGACCGAGGCCTTCGAGGCCGAGCGCCAACAGGTGATCGGCACGCGCCCGATCGGCCAGACATCTTTGCAGTCCGATCTCGCATTGACGGACAACACCTTCGTCGGCGGCAACCGCGGAAAGATCATGACGACCTTGCCCGTTGTCGTACGCTCCGCGCTTCCGCGCTTCGCCGTCTGGGGGGATTCGGTCAAGGGGCGGATTATTCTGAACAACCGCAACGCCCAGGCGATCGACGGCAAGGCGACCGTTTCGATCTCGGGCGACGCCATGCTCATGGACGGAAAATCCTCCGAAGACATCGATTTTTCGATCCCCGCGAACGGCGAGAAAACCCTTCCCATCGGTCTCATCGTCGGATCGGCGGCGACCGGTCGGCTGACCCTTTCCATCGACGCCAAGGACAAGAACGGCCAGGGTCTCGATTCCCTCGAGCTTAGCCTCCCGGTGAAGGATCGATACGCCCCCGAGGTGGTCGCGACCTCCGGAACGACCGATTCGGAAGAGAAAGAACTCATCGATCTCCCTCCGGACATCACCAAGGACAAGGGCGGCCTCGACGTTTCGATCAAGGCGTCTCTCGCCCTGGCGGCGGCCCCGTCGCTTCGATCGCTCATTTACTATCCGTGGGGTTGTTCCGAACAGAAGTCGGCCTCTCTCCTCGCCATGCTCATGGCGCGCCGGATGTCGGAGAAATTCGGAGAAACTTATTTCGACGGCCTGGCGCCGATCGATCCCGAAATCATCAAAAAGACGATAGGTCTGGACGCGAAGCTGAAACTCTTGGACGACCAGATCGCGGGCATTTCCGAGGAGCTGACGAAGAAATACCAACATCCGAACGGCGGCATGAAGTATTGGCCGGACAGCCGCGAACCCAACTACTTCGCAAGCGTTCAAGTCCTGTGGGCCCTCACCCGCGCGAAGGCACAGGGCTATACGGTCGACGACGCCTCACGGCAAAATTTGAAAAACTACGTCCGCAGTTCTCTTCAGGTTCAAATTTCGGCGGACGACCGCGCGTATGGAATCTGGGCGCTGACCCTCGACAACACCGGGGAATTCAACGCGTCCGAAGACCTCCTGAACGATGCGGCGACGCTCAGCTCGACGGGATTGGCGTATGCGATCCTCGCCCTCAAGAACAGCGGGACTTCAGAATCTGCCGCGGCGCTGGAAAAAGCCTCCACGCTCAGCGGCCGTCTTTTATCATTGGCAAAACAAGAGCCACGCCACATGAGCTGGCCCGCGAACGACTACTACTGGGGAAGTCCCACGAAGAATACCGCCTTGGCCGGGCTGGCCCTCATGGCCCTGAACCCCGCAGATCCAAACGTCCCGCGGGCCTTGGCCTTCCTCTTGAATCGCAAGAAGTCGGGCGACTCGGTCATGACCCAAGACGCCCTCTATCTCTCGACCCTTCTCGACGAATACGCCAAGGTCGCGAAAGAAGATCAGACGAACTTCAAGGCGACGCTCACCGCCGGAGCGCAGATCGTGATCGCCCAATCGTTCAACAAGGACAACCTGCTCTCCGTCCAAGGAGCGAAGGTGGCCATGAAGGATCTGGCGAACCAAAAGATGCCGATCGATTTCAAGGCGGCGAAGGCGGGCGAGGGGCGACTCTACTACGACATGGTCTTGAAGTATTATCTTCCCCCCGACAAGACGCCCACCCGCGAGGAAGGCCTGATCGTCTCGCGCGAATACTACTCCCTGGATGACGTGAAGGAAGAAAAGCCGCTGACGGAATTCAGGGCGGGTGAAAACTACATGGGTCACATCACGATCGTCGTGCCGCAGGACATGAACTACGTCCTCGTCCAAGATCTGCTGCCGGCGGGGTTCGAGCCCGTCGACATGACACTCGCCACGACGTCAAAGGCCGTTGGCCTGGAGGCCGGCGAAAGAGGCGAAGAAGAAGCTTATCCCAATGAAGGCGGCGCGGAGAGATTCCTCGGTTACGACGACGTCGTAACGGCCGTCGACTACGGAACGGATTACGGCTTCTCCCATCAGGAAATCCGGGACGATTCCATCGTCTGGTCGGACGAGATCGTCCGGGCGGGCGTCTACCACATCCGGTACCCGGTACGCGCCACGACGGCGGGGACCTTCCTCATGGCCGGCGCCACGGCCTCCGAGTTCTACGAACCCGAAGTCTTCGGCCGCAGCCGTGGACGTGTGATCGTGATTGACGATCGGGATGAATGAGTCAGAAGCCTCGGCCTTGACAGATTCCATCCGACCCTGTTACGGCCACGGACACTTTGCGATGAGTGCAAGGGAAGTTGGGTGAAACGCCCACGCGGTCCCGCCACTGTAAACGATCAGAGCAGCATCTTACAGCGCCACTGCCAAAAGCGGGAAGGCCTGCAAGAGTCCCTGCAAGATTCAAAGATCGTGAGCCAGGAGACCTACTCATCGCGCAACTTTGGACCCACTCCCCGAGGAGGGAGGAACCGATGCGCCGTTTTTCCCTATTATTAAGCCTTTTCTTGATCTCCTGCGGTCAGGTGACGACTCAGACACATACGGCCGGCCCACCGGCCCCGTCAACGTCAGGATCGACCGCGTCCCCAACCGACTTGAATCACCCGCCTGGGAACACAGCGGTCATTCTCGGGGCAAATTACACCGACCCCACGGGGACCTTGGGCATTATCCCGCTCGCGGCGCCCCGGACACCGGTCACGAACCTCCAGGTCACGCATTCGGACGCTCTCGTGCGCTCCTTCGGAGCCGCCGGAGGCGGACTCCTCTATGTCGTCAACCGGCTGGGCGGCGACAACATTCAAGTCGTGGACCCCAGCAACTTCCACGTCCTCAACCAATTCTCCGTGGGACGAAGCACCAATCCTCAGGACATCATCGTGACCTCGCCCACCAAGGCCTACGTGACCCTTTATCAACCGGAGGACAACGAGTCTCCGGATCGGACGGTGGATGATCTCATCATCGTCAATCCACAGACGGGGCTCCTTCTCAAGACGATCGATTTAACGCCCTTCACCGGAAACGACGGCGACCGCTTTGCGCGGGCCTCGTCGATGGTTATCGTTGGAGATCTCATCTTTGTGGCCGTGCAAGACCTGCCAGGCAATCTGTCCCTACCGCCCAATCAGCCCGGCAAGCTCGCGATTATCAACACGAAGACCGACAGCCTCATCGGCTCGCTCGTCTTGGTCGGACACGATCCCATCGCAATGGCCTATTCCCCCGAGACGGGCTTTCTCTATGTCGGCGACGCCGATTTTTTCAATCCGACCTCGTCTTACGGTGGCATTGAGGTCGTGGACCCGGAGACCTTTGCTACGCACGGCATCGTCATCAATGAAGCGACTTTAGGCGGGGCTCCCGGCGACATCGACGTGAGCAAGACCAAGGGCTTCGTCACGGTGGGCTTCGGCGATCCCGTCGCCAAGGATTACGCGACGAAGGTCGTTTCCTTCGATTTGAATACCTTGGCACAAGCCAATGTCTATCAAAGCACGACCTATATCCAGGACTTGGCCATCGCCCCGGACGGCACCTTGCTTGTCGGGGACCGCGACCCTCACGTGAACGGCATCCTCTTTTTCGACGGCGGTGGAAATCAGATCGCCGGGCCGATCAACATGGGACCGACCCCGTCCTCGATCACCTTTGTGGAGCGATGATTTAGATGACAACGAAACTCATCATAATAGTCGCCTTGGTCTCCCTGTCTCTCGCGTTCTTGGCCGCATGCAACGGCTCGGGCCCGGACGCCACAATCAAGGGCAACATCGTGTCTTCCACGAAATCCAGCGACGGCACATTCGACATGCTGGCGATCCGGCCGGCCTATTCGACGATCCATGGCCTGGGCAATTCGTCGTCTCTGGCTCTGCGCACCTGGTTGAGCGACGGGACCGTGGAGGACGTCTTGGGAGAATCGTGGACGGCCGACGATGACTCGATCGCGACGGTCGACGCCGACGGTCGCGTGACGGCGGTCTCCGCGGGAGAGACCTTGATTCACGGACACTATCATGGCGACGACGCGCTCGCGCGCGTGATCGTCGATCCCAATCCCGCCCCGGGCGCCCCGCAGCCGCCCAATCCGCCTCCGGGAGATCCGGGAACAGGCACGCCGCCAGCCGGCACAGGTCCCCAAGAGTCTCCGCCGCCTTCTGCGCAAGCGCCCTTCGCGGACCGCGTGGCTTCCTACGTCATCGGCGACGGCGGCGGCTTCAATGAAAATAAGCTGCCCGATGTCGTCTTAGGTCCGCCCAAGGGCTTGGGGCGTTACTTGGGTTCCTACGACGTCTTCTCTCTCGGCGACGGCGGTGAGATCATTTTGGAATTTACGGATTATCCGGCCTTCGACGGCGCCGGAGAGGACTTCATCGTCTTTGAGAACGCCTTTCAAGTCGGCATCGATCCCAACACGACCTTTGCGGAGCCCGGCGTGGTCAGCGTTTCCGATGACGGAGTGACCTACGTCGACTTTCCCTGCAACCTTCTGTCCGCTCCGTATGTCGGTTGCGCCGGCGTCCATCCGTCTCTCGCCAATCCGGACACCAATACGATCGACCCGACGGACCCGAATGTCGCCGGCGGAGACGCCTTCGATTTGGCCGACGTGGGTTTGAAAAAGGTCCGCTTCATCAAGATTCAGGACTCAGGGCTTGGATTGGGGCCGATCGGCCCTGGAACTCGGGGATTTGATTTAGACGCGATTTCGATCATTCACGGAACTTTGCCTTAAGGAGGGCTTATGATTTCTTTTCTCAACGGTCTCATGGGCGTGCAGACGGCCGAATCGGCCGATCTATCTCGACGCAGCTTTCTCGGCGTCATGGGCGGGCTCGCGGCGACCGCCCTCGTCGGATGCGGCAGCAATGAAACAATCGCGCCCGACGGCGGCATTCACCCTCAAGTCGACGGGGGAGGAGGAACGGACTCCGGAGCCGATGCGGGCACCCTCACCTATCGCATCGAAACGGGCTATGCCCAGCTGCCTTGCCAGTATCCCAGCGATCTCGATGCCTACACGGGCAAGATCCTGACCGTTTGCACCCCGGGGGGATCGATGCCGGGCGACAACAATCAGATCTCTCAATTTGACCCCGCGTCCGCCGCGAGGCCGATTCCCTCGTCGACCCTTCTGGATCTCGAAGACGTCTCGGGACGCTCGTTGAACAAACTGTCTCAGCTCTCGGCGACGCTCGGAGTGGTGACGGCCAACGACGGTCTCTACGAAGTCCGCCTGACGGGCGCGGGATTGCCGCGCTTCATCACCTTCCCGAGCGGGACGACCTATGCGACGGGGGCCCTGCGCGTGGGGAACAAGCTCTTCGTGACGACGGCCAATTTGGATGTCGCCTCCTCGACCTACAATCCCGGCACCCTGCAGATCTATGACCTGGCGACGGACGGAAGCATCCTCGAAACGACCCGGCGCTCGATCCCGACTTCTCGAAAAAACCCCACGGGTCTCGCCCTGCGAAACGCCAACACACTCGTCGTCCTCAACAGCGGCGACTACAGCCCCATGGCCGCGTCCTCGCTGGACCTGATCGATCCGGCGACTGAGGCCATCTCCAATACGATCCCCCTGGGCACGTTGACGGCTCAAAATACCGACAAAATCGCCCTGAGCCCTGACGGAGACACGGCCGTGATCGGTTCCGCGGACGGCACCGGACGCGTCTTGTTCGTGAATCTTCAAACGGGCGCCGTAACCCCGCAAATCCTCAGCGGCACTCAGTTTCATTCGAGCATCCGTATCGGCGACGGACGCGTCTTCGTCACCGACTTCAACACCGGCCTTTTGACGATCCTCGACCTGGCGACCCAGGCGGTCTTACAATCGCTCAATCTCATGACGGACCAAGCCGGGCCGTCGGAACTCTTGGGTCATGACTTGATCCAGGCGATGCCTTACGGGGCCGTCCGGGTCTATGCGGGCTAGCTTCCGCTACGAGCCGTAGCGAGTGCTGTCCAGCGGGGAGCTGGACTGAGTCCAGACGCGCTTCATATAATCGAGCGTATTGTCGAAGAGGATCTTGCGGGCGAGCGTTTCTCCGAACTCCGTCACCACCGCTTCCTGCAAAAGAGGCATTTGGGAATAATCGAAGACGTCTTTGAGAACCATCACGCCGTTCATGTCGCTGCCGATCGCGATCGCCTCGGGGCCGATCACCTTGACCCAATGTTCGAGATGCCGGACCACGTCCGTGACCGTTCCTTTGAGGGCGCCTCGCCGCAAATAACCGGGATACAGGATCACGCCCACCAGACCGCCCTTTTGGGCCAAGGCGCGGCCTTGGTCGTCGGTCAAGTTCCGGTGATGCCGGCAGAGAAACTGCGCGCCCCCATGCGAATAGATCGGCGGGATCTTCGCGATCTCCAAGACCTTCCAAAAGGCCGCTTCCGAACAATGCGCGACGTCGGAGACGATTCCCAGACGATCCATGGCCGCGATCAGATCGCGGCCGAAGGGCCGCAGAGGCGGCTCCGGCGAGATGTTTCTCATGAGGGACGATTCGGCGACGGCGCTATTCATGAAATGAACGAGCGTGATGTAGAAGATCCCCGCGTCTCGAAAATACTTCAGATGATCGACGTCGCCAGCGACATGGTGTCCCCCTTCCAGCGACAAGACCGCCACGATGCGCCCGGACGCCAATATGGAGTCGATCTCAGCAGGGGATTTCGCATGGCCGATCAGCCCGGAATTCTCCTGAACCCAGGTCTCGAAGAGACGAATCTGGTCCTTGGCGACCTCAAAGCAATTGCGTCGTATCCCGCGGTTCAAGGCGTAAACGCAGCACACGATGAGCTTGACCCCGCTCTCCTGAAGACGCGGAATATCGATATGCGTCCCCAAAGGCGTATAGGGGAAAAATCGGGCCGGACGATGGCGCGTCTTCAGGTCTTTACCGAAATAATACATGGGCAATAGCGGATGGGTGTGGAGATCGGCGATGGGGAGCATTCCGCGATTCATTAAAATGACCCAAACAAACTATAACACTTTTATTTCAAGATCCCCAGCTTCTCAAAGAGAACGACGCCCGCCCCCAAGGCGACCGTGGAGAGCCCCATCGTCACGATGAAATTCACGCGCGCCCGGAAGAGAAAAATCGCCGCGACGAAAAAGGCGAGACTGGGCAGGACCCAAATGAGGACGTCGCGCGTGTAGTCTTCCAAAAGGCCTAGATCCTTGTGTTCCACGTAGATCCAAATGAGTGAAAGATACGTCATCAGAGGAAGCGCGGTCAGAAGGGCCGCCCACTTCGGAAAGGCCTTGGCAAGGGAGCTGATCGCAGCGATCAAGAGCCCGGAAATGACCACCTTGACCAGGAAAAAAACGCTTTGAGATCCCATCGCGCTTCTTCTAGCATACGAGAGTGAACAGGGTCCAGCTTTGCTGGACGGAGTGAACGATGAATCCTGGGAATTCAGATGAGGGGTTTGGGGGGAGAGCGGTTATCTTCCCCCATGATCAATGGATCGACGCCGCCGTTTTGGTGCCTGTGTATCGGGAGCGGGACAAAGATTTTCTGATCCTGACCAAGAGGACCGAAGAAGTTCTGCATCACAAGGGACAGATCTGCTTTCCGGGCGGGGCGAGGGATCTGGCCGATTGCTCCCTCTGGGAGACCGCCCTCCGTGAATGCCAGGAAGAGATCGGCCTCGATCCCAATCAAATCAGCCTCGTTCGCGAACTCGGCCAACAATATACGCCCACCGGCTTTCGCGTGACCCCCTTCATCGGACAAATCGCGCGCCGCAGCGCGTTCACCCCGAACCCCAATGAAATTGCCGCCATCTTTTCCGTCCCTTTCAGCTATTTCAAAGACGGCACGAACGTCCGCTTCTTAAGAAAGGAATGGCAAGGTCAAGTCTTCATGGATCCGCACTTCACCTTCGAGGGACACGAAATCTGGGGGATGACGGGGCGCGTCCTATGCGAGCTCTTTGACCTAAGCCCGGAGAAATCAGACGGCCACAGCGGGCTGGATTTTTGAAAAGTTGATGTGCCTCAATCGGTCCAAGATCCGGTAAGGGACGCGAACATCAATATCATCGGGTCCCTCAACGTCTTCGAGGCCGCCCGCCGGAGCGGCGTCCGAAAGCTCCTCTTCACCTCCAACGGAGCGGAATCTTCAATGTCGGCACGGGGATCGAAACGGACGTCAACACCATCGCAAAAGAATTAATCCGTCTCGCGGGTTCGGAGGCCGCTCCCATTTATGAAAATGGGAGGTCAGGGGAGCAAAAAAGAAGCTCTTTGAAGCCGGGGACTCTTCAGACAAAGCCGCCGACTTTGCTGTTGGAAGGACTCAGGAAGACGGTTGATTCGTTCCGAAAGACTTAATACCTCTTCTTGATTACCTTTTCCTTCCTCTCGATGATTTCTTCTTTCTTCTGAATCTCTTGGACGGAGATGATGTGGAACTCGGTGCGGCGGTTCTGCGCCATGCCCTCGGGCGTCTTGTTCGACGCGATCGGCTGGAATTCGCCGCGGCCGACGGCCTCAAGGCGTTCCGGCTCGACGCCGTACTCGATCAATTTATCCATGACCGCTTTGGCGCGGTTGTTGGAGAGCTGCAAGTTGTATTCGTCGGACCCGCGGAAATCCGTGTGACCCTCGACGCGGACCTTGCGGATGTAAGGCGTATTTTTCATGATCTGCGCCACGTCCTGGACGATGGGCAACGATTCGGGCTTGATGATCCATTTGGCCGTCTCGAAGTGGATCGGCTGCAGGATTTTGATCTCTCCGCCTTCGATCTTGGCGTACTTATAGACCGTCACCGTCTTCTCAATGACCTTGGGTCTCGGCTTGAACTCAATGGGCTTGGCCGTATAGGTCAACATGCCGACGACGCGAAAGTCGGGAGCTCCGTACCCGTTGGTGATCCCAATGGACGAACCCAGCGTCGCATTCAGGCGGCTCTCCATGAAACCTTTTCGTAATCCGAAGAGCCACTCCATCGGCGTGTGATTCGACCGCGATCCCGATCCATTCAAAGTCGTCGACCCATCGACCTCCGTCAGGACGTGAAAGTCCCAAGGCTCGTAGATCGGCCGCGTGTAACCGACGCCAAAGAGAAACTCCTGACCCACTTGGAGGTTCAAGAGCGTTTCCTTCTGACGAAACCGAAGGCCGAGGTTGGTCACAATTTTGTTTTTCCAAAGAGTGACGTCATAGGCGGCCTTGAGGCCTCCGGTGACCGTGCTGTCTCCCGTGAATTTTCCGGTCGACCCGGATGGCAGCGTCAAATAGGGCGAGACAGCCACACCCATATGGATGGTGTCCTGTTGAGGATCGCCGTTTTCCCACACGCGAAATTTGGCCGCGAGCGAGACATCGCCGAACGCCGCCGTCGACCGGCCGACCGAGGTGCCGATCGGCTCAACCTTCAGGTTTGGGAAAAAAGGGACGGATAACCCCACGGTCACCCAATCGGTGATTCCGAAGGCCCCATTTAAGGTCATATTGACGTGATAGTCGACGAGCGAATCGAGACGCGCCCCCGAGGATACCAATCCCAACTCCAGGGGGTTCTTGGCAAAACTGAGACCGCCGCCCACGCTCCAAGCGTGCTTTTGAAGGGTGCGGTGGTCGAGCAGGTTGATCAGTCCGTAACCGTCGAAGTTGGGACGGAACTGCTCGCTATTGAGGGCGTCGGCGGTTCGAGAAGAGAGTAGGGTCAGAAAGATAAAAAAAAACCCTAAACGCTTGTTGGCCGCGGACCTCCTCTTCATCACGAAGAGAATGCCCGCCCCGAGCCCCATGAGAATGAAGGGAATTGCCATCTTTTGATCCTTGGCTCCTGAAACAGCATTGGACATCAAAGAACAGGACCCGAAACCACTTCCCTGAACCTGCACCGCCTGCCCCGCGTTCGGGACGTTGATATCCGGGTCTAGCCCCTCTCCGGGGTACAACGGGTCATGCCCTTGCGCAACTTCCGTCCCATCCGACACGCCATCGCCGTCGGAATCCGGATTGAGGGGATCGGTGCCGATCTCAACCTCTTGGCCGTCGGGAAGGCCGTCGTTATCCGAATCGGGATCGCGGTAATCGGGAATCCCATCGCCGTCCGTATCGCGCGGCGGCCCGCAATTTTGGGCGCTGGGTCCGCCCTCCACGGAATCCGGTATGTCATCGCCGTCGCTGTCGCCATCCCGATAGTCCGGCGTCCCGTCGCCGTCGGTGTCCGGCAATTCGCCGCCATGGAGACAGCCGTCGCCGTTGCCGCCGTTGAAGTTGCCGCCGACATCGATGTTCACCAATTCGCCGGGCGAGATTGAGTGATCCCCGTCCGCATCGAACGGCGACGTGTCCGCCTCCCAGATGTCGCAAATGCCGTCGCCGTCCGTATCGACATCCAAGTAATCCGGAATGCCGTCGCCGTCCGTGTCGGGGGGTATGAATCCGTCATTGGCATCCACATCCCCATCGCCGTTCAGATCATGGCCCGATGCGGCGGCTTCCGCGGGGCTGAGCAGGCAACTCCCATCTCCATCGTTCCCATCAAGGTTCTGCTCTGTGATATCGGGAATGCCGTCGTTGTCGCTGTCGATGTCCTGGCCGTTAGGGACATCGTCGCCATCGTCGTCGAAGAAGTCCTTCGTCTTCAAGAAGACGCGGATGTCTTCCTCGCCGATGCCGTCGTCCCCGAGACTCCCGTCCTTAAAGACCAAACCGATATCGCCGTCCGGATCGCTCGGCGGAATCGACGCGAAGCCCGGAAGAAGGGAAAAACCGGTGATTGCAAATTCCAGATGAGGCGCCCCGGAGGAGGGAGAGACAAAGACGGAGCTTGTCCCGCTCGTCGTAATCGGGGCGCCGTAATAGGCCCCGGAAAATGAAAAGTCGACGTCCAAAGGCGGCTGGGCCACTTCACTGACGCGATAACCGGCCGGAAGCTGCTGGCTGTCGGTAACGCCGGCCACGGCTTCAGGGGTTTGACCGAGATTCGCGGCGTCCGCATCGAAATCCAAAACCAACGCGAAGAATTCCTTGGTGCTCAGGTTTGGGTAATCGGTGCCGGAATTCGCCGCCAGCTCCGCACTGGTCCCGCCGGGATTGCCGTCGGCGTCGGCGTCCCCGAAAATGATGTGCGTCCCGCCGCCGTTATCGAACGTCCTCACGCCGACGAAAAGTGTGTCCGAAGGCCGGTTGTAGAGAAAGCAGATCTTTTGAACATCCCAACCGCTGATCGTGCCCGCGGGAAACGTCGCCGGTACGCCGACGCTCAAACCGCCCGGATCGTCGAAGCAGGCCTCGGGAGGAAAGTCGGCATCCGTGTTGCCGGTGAACGTCACCGCATGCGACGTCGCCGACCACGCGAAGAGGCTGAATGAAACCGTTAGGATGATAAATTTCTTGATGGGGAAACTTTTCATTGAGTGTAATAGGTCTTCATTGGCTTCAACCATCATTCAAAAAATCCGTCAAGGTAAAGTATGTCCAAAAAACAAATAATCGCCTTTCTGGATGCATCGACGGTGGAGTTGGGGGATGTGGATAACTCGTCCCTGAGAAAACTCGGCCACTATCGAATTTTTCCACTCACCCAACCCGGCCAAGTCTTGCGCCATGCGCGCCATGCCGAGGTTGTGATCACCAACAAATGCAAATTGGACGGGCGGCATTTCCGGCAACTCCCGAAGCTCAAACTCATTTGCGTCGCAGCGACGGGCGTCAATAATATTGATCTCGAGGCCGCGGAACGGAGCGGGATCGCGGTGACGAACGTCCGGGGCTATTCCACGACGACCGTGGCGGAACATACGATGATGCTGGTCCTCGCCCTTTCCCACAGGCTCCTCGAACATCATGCGTGGTCTGTGAACGGATCTTTAAAAGGATCTTGGAGCCGATCTCCTCACTTCGCCCTCTTGGATTTCCCTTATTCCGATCTGGCCGGCAAGACCCTGGGAATCATCGGTTACGGGGCCATCGGCCGGAAGGTCGCCAAGCTCGCCCGGTCCTTCGGTATGAATATCTCAATCGCCAAGCTTCCAGGGAGATCGTATCCGAAGGTTCCTAAACGCTCCACACTGAGGGACACCCTCCGTACAAGCGACTTCGTCACCCTGCATTGCCCCCTGACCCAGGCCACGCACAACCTCATTAATAAGGAGAAAATCCGATGGATGAAACGTTCGACCTGCCTTCTCAACCTCGCGCGCGGACCGATCGTGGCCGAAAAAGACGTCGCACACGCTCTTTTAACAAGTAAGATCCGGGCCTATGCCGGCGATGTCCTCGCCGAAGAGCCCCCTCCCTCCGATCACCCGCTCTTCGATTCCCGTCTCAGGGACAAGGTGATCTTCACGCCCCATGTCGCCTGGGCGAGCCGGGAGTCACGGCAACGGCTCTTGAACGAAATCGCCGAAAACATTCGCGCCTTTCAAAAAGGGCGGAAACGAAACCGCATCCTATAAGAGCCGCCCGTACGGGAACAGGCTTCGATTTTTTGAGGAGTGTTCCTGAAAATCGCTGTTTTTGGGCTAAAAACGCGAAATTTTGTTAGACACGCGTGTGGAAGATTGCTAGAAGTCGCAACACTTCAATCAAGAAAAAGGAGAACACTATGTCAAAAGCACTCACGAAGTCTCAGGTCATCGACAACATCGCCAAGAAGGCCGATCTGCCGAAGAAGCAAATCACCGGCATCCTCGAGCAGCTCGTCGCTCTGGCCTATAAGGAAGCCAAGAACACCTTCACGCTGCCCGGTTTGGGCAAGCTCGTCTTGGTAAACCGCAAGGCCCGCATGGGTCGCAACCCGCAAACGGGCGCGGCGCTCAAGATCCCGGCCAAGCGCGTCGTGAAGTTCCGCATCGCCAAGGCCGCTAAGGACGCAATCCTCGGCAAGCGATAGTCGCAGGGTATTCTGAAAATCTTGTAGGGGCGGCCCGGTTGGGCCGCCCCTATTTTTTTCTAGACGAGGAACGGATTGTTCCTGCGTTCAAATCCGATCTTCGTCGCCGGCCCGTGACCCGGCACCACCAACACCTCGTCTCCTAAAGGGATCAGCTTCTTCTTGATCGATGCGATCTCTTGATCGTAATCGCCCTGCCAGAGGTCTGTCCTTCCGATGCTGCCCGCAAAAAGCGTATCTCCCGGAAAGAGAACTCCTGTCTCTCTGAACTTCGGGAAGAAAAAAGCGCACGAACCCGGCGTATGGCCAGGAGTATGGAATATTTGACCTTCGATCTCTCCCGCCTTCAACGCATAGCCGTCGATCAGATAGCCATCCACCGGCGCCGGCGTCACCACATTCTCCGGTGGAAGTTTCAAGAATTTCGCCTGCTCCGCCATGTTCTCATAAAGAAAGAGGTCCGCTTTGTGCAGCAACACGCGCCCGTTTGTGGCCTTCTGAAGTTTCGTCGTCCCGCCGACGTGATCGATATGCGTGTGCGTGTGGATGATGGATCTCACGTTCAGACCGTGAGCTTGGATCTTGTTCAAGAGCTTGGTCACCTCATCCCCCGGGTCGATGACAATGGCCTCTTTGGTGATCGGATCGCCCAGAATGATGCAGTTGCACTGAAACGGCCCGACGGGAATGATTTCGAGGATTTCCTTCATGCTATCTCACCACCCCGCACCCTCCGAACCATTTTTTCTTGGCAGGCTTCACAGCCCACGGGGGGAGAGTTTGAGGCGGCGGGCCTTCGGAAGTCACCACGACTTCGGGGCCTGAAGGTTCTTCCGGTTCCTCGGCCGGCCGAGAAGGCTCGGGCGGAGCCACTGCGGGTACGGGTGGAGGCAAAGGGGGCGGCGGGGCCGGCAATACCGGCTGAGGCCCAGGCTCAGGGGCTACGAGCGTGATGTTCTTGAGGGACTTCGATGGAGGTTTTTCGGCGAAGGGGACAACCACCTCGCCTTCGAGGGACACGCGCGACCAGGTCGCCTGCTGTTTTTCGAGTTTCATGACGATGTCATAGGTCCCGCTCGCGCACAGGAGACGGTCGCCTAGGACCCCCTTGGCCACAGGCCTCTTTCGATCGCCGGGGACATAGAGCGCAACCGACGAGCCCGCGGTCGAGGCGGCACCGGCCGGTGGGACGATCTTCAGAGTCGTCCGTTGAAAATCAAAGGCCATCTTCAGCTCGGTCTTTCCCTTAATGTCTTGGTTCTTCATCCATTGTTCCGTAGAAATGCCTGCATCATTATAGAAACAACCGACATCGTAGGTCCCTTCGGCCGCTTGAAAGGTCTCGTCGGATTGGCCCTTGGCGACGGGCTCATCGTGATCGTTCACGGCATAGATCCCGCACCAGGCTATCTTTGAGGGTTGACCAAGCCGCGTGACATGGACGACCACCTCGGCGAGATTCACGGTCACGTCGAAGGTCTGCTCGACACTCCCCTCAAGTTTTTGATTTTTCAACCACGTCTCCTTTTTGACGGAGCCGTCTTTGAACTTGAGAAGGATATCGTAGACGCCGGCCGACACCATGGCCGGAGAGCCCGAGGGTTCATCGGCAAGTTCCTTGTCCTTTTGGCCGACGGGATAGATCAGGAACCTCCCCTTGTTGCCCACGGAAATACCGTTATTGGTCAGCGTGTAGCGAACCTGAGCGAGCTTGAGATTCATCTCGACCGTCTCATCCACCCGACCCGAAAGATCGCGCTTTTCCAGCCATATTTCCTTTTTTACGCTGCCGTCTTGATACCGGATCAACACGTCATAGGTGCCTTCGGGAACCTTGGCTTGTGCGCCGGAATAGGCATAGCCGAGGTCTTTTTTACGCTCGCCGAGATCGTAAATGAAGTACTTGCCCTTATCGCCGACGTCGTCGCCGTGATTGACGATGACGAACCGCACGACCGCGTCCTCGGCGAATGCCGGAACGGCTGAGAGCAACGCGAGCAAACAGAAGAACATGTGGCGGCAATTCATCATCACGCTTCTCTTCCTTAATGAAACCCCGTTCCCATCATCAAACGATTCGGATCCACGCCCATGTCGTTCAAGACGCGATTCCACGTCTCAGCCGGGGGCGTTTCAAAAATGTACTTCGCGTGTGCCTTGGCGGTAATCCACGCCCCCTCGACCATTTCCCGTTCGAGCTGTCCCTCACCCCAACCGGCATAACCCAGGATCAGACGAAGGGTGCGATGGCCCTTTTTAAGAAGCTCCTGGAGCGACTCGCTCGTCGCGCTGACGTAAAGCCCGTCGAGGACGGGCTTCTTTTCATTAATGGCGTCGTCTCGATGCAGAATCCATCCGCGCTCGGTTTCCACCGGCCCGCCTCGAAAAACAAAATTGGCCTTCAATCCGTCGTGACACTCTAGGGACTGGCTTTGGGCGAAGCGTTCGAAAGTAATCGGCGTGGTCGCATTGATCACCAGGCCCAGGGCTCCCTCCTCGTTGTGATGGAGTATGAGCACCACGCTTTTCGCGAAGTTCGGGTCGCCCATCTGGGGCACGGCAATCAAGAGCATGGGTTGAAATTCGGACACGGTCTTAAATCTACAACAAATTCACCTTTTAGAAAACAATTCTGAATTTGTAGTACTACGAGGCCGCTAGGGAAACTCCTATCGGACTGTCATCTAATTAATAGCGGCCTCGTTGGTATCGAAATAGGCTTGTCTCGTCCAATCCCTTTTCTATAAGATCAGCCGATGTCAGACTCACTGGGCAAGGTCTTGAGTCAATTCGACGGCCGTCGCGCGCTCTATCTCGAAGATCTCAAAAATCTTGTCCGCATCCCCAGCGTGTCTTTTCAGGGGTTTCCCACGGAAGAAGTACGGAGAAGCGCCCACAAGACCGCGGATCTCCTCAAGGCCCGCGGCCTTGCGAACGTTCAATTGCTGGAGATCGACGGCTCCCATCCCGCCGTCTTCGGTGAGATCCAGAGCGATCCCAAGGCTCCAACGCTCCTGCTCTACGCCCACCATGACGTCCAACCGTCGGGCGATCCTCAGCTATGGAAGACGGATCCTTTCGAACCGGTCGAGAAGGACGGCCGTCTCTACGGACGCGGCACGGCGGACGACAAGGCGGGCATCGTCATACACACGTCGGCGATCGACGCGTGGCTGACGGGCGCCGGCGGGCCGCCCCTGAACCTCAAACTCTTCGTGGAGGGAGAAGAAGAAACCGGAAGCCAGCACCTGGGCGCGTTCGTCCGGAATTACAAAGACCTCCTGAAGGCCGACGCGATGATCTTGACGGACACAACCAATTTCGATGTCGGCATCCCTTCGATCACGACGTCGTTACGCGGCCTGGTCGCCGTCAGCGTCGAGGTCCGCGTTCTCGACCACTCGCTTCACTCGGGCATGTGGGGAGGTCCCATCCCGGACGCGGCGCAGGCCCTCGCAAAAATCATGTCTTCCTTGTCCCAAGACGACGGCTCGATCGCAATCTCCGGCATCCATGACAAGGTTCGGCCGCTGACCATCGACGAGATCAAACACTTCAGCAGCCTCCCGGCGGACGCCGAGACGTTCAAAAAACAGGCCGGACTTCGAGCCGGCATGGAACTCCATCCATCGCGCCATGGAATCTTCGAGTCGCTTTGGAGAAGGCCCTCGCTCACAATCAATGCCATGCAGGCATCGAGCCGGCACGACGCGCGCAATATCATCTGCGACAGCGCCTGGGCGCGCATCGGCATCCGCATCGTCCCCGACATGGACCCGGAAGAGACCCTTCACGCCTTGACCGAACACCTGAAGGCCCATGCCCCGTGGGGCGTCGAACTCCGCGTCACATCCGAAACGGCCTCGGGCTGGTGGCATGTCGCAACCAACCACCCCGCCTTTGAGGCCGCCTTCGAGGCCCTTCGCGCGGGCTATGGCCGGGAGGCGGTCACAATCGGCTGCGGCGGGTCGATTCCCTTTGTCGAACCTTTGTCCAAGGAATTAGGAGGCATTCCCGCCTTGCTCATCGGCGTGGAAGACCCCTACTCGAACGCCCACGCCGAGAACGAGAGCCTTCACCTAGGTGATTGGGAAAAATCAATTCGATCGACGATCCACCTGTACGCGAAGTTAGCGGACGTTTTGAAGAAGACTGAGTTCCGCAGCCGTTAGAGAAGTATTCCCTTCAACGTGATCTGGGCGACGGTGAAGTAGATGACGAGACCCGTGACGTCGACGAGCGTGGCAACGAACGGCGCGGACGCGCTGGCGGGGTCGAAGCCCAAGCGGCGTAAGAGGAACGGAAGCATCGAGCCGGCCACGGTCCCGAAGAGCACCACGCCGATCAGACTGAAAGC
>Ga0315281_10003208_pt1 | contig 24036 bp, 18 predicted proteins | sample YL17G07_0_MG_FD_204540 | JGI IMG/M metagenome (GOLD analysis project Ga0315281, IMG submission 204540) | Sediment microbial communities from Yellowstone Lake, YNP, Wyoming, USA - YL17G07_0 | ecosystem: Environmental > Aquatic > Freshwater > Lake > Sediment | place: USA: Wyoming | collected... | reverse complement strand
GCTCTGGTGCTTGAAGCACCTCTCGCCAACGCTGTACACATCGCTGGCGGCACTCGGCACGCGGCTCGCCGCGGGGCTGGCCGATGCCGCGCGTGAGGCCGGCGTCGCGCTGCAGGTCAACGCGTTTGGCTCGCTCCTCACGCCGTTCTTCACCGATCGGCCGGTCCGCGATTTCGCCTCCGCGACGAGCGCGAACACCGATCGCTACGCGGCGTTCTTCCGCGGCATGCTCAGCCGCGGCGTCTATCCCCCGCCGTCGCAGTTCGAGGCGTGGTTCCTCTCCGCCGCGCATACCAGGAAGGACATCGACACGACGATCCGCGCGGCTCGGGCGGCGATGCGGGATGTGGCAAGTCTCAACTCGTAACGAAGCGCCGTTCTCAGTCCCACCCGACCCGCCCGCGCGTTCCACCTGATGACATGGGGATGGGGATTTCAGCCTACGGACAGCTCTCGAGCGTGCGTGATCTCACGACGGCCAACGGGCCGGATCTGCGCGGCCTCCACTGTGGCGACAGCTGCTGTCGTGCCGTCGAGCGTGGTGAATTCGACTTCGAACGCCGTGCCGTCCTCGTACGCGTGGACCACGGTACCGACGTCCCCCGGCTCCAGGGCCTCGTTGGGAAGGGCCGTCGTCAGCACGACTCGATCGAGTTCTCTGATCATCGCGGGCTTTCACTCCTCGTGCGGATACGCCGTCACCAGCCGCGGGACGCTCGTCCCTCGATCGATGGCCCAGACCGTCCGGACCATACGACCGCGACCGGATCCAGTGTGCACCGGCAGAAGGCCGTCGACAACATATTTGTCGCCGTGAACGGATTCCACATGCGCAGCTACTTCGGTGACCGCGGCGATCGAACGCAGCGCGCCGATGAGCGGCTCGACCGTGTCGAGAGAGAAACCGAGCGTCGCGAAGAACCTGGCCTTGCCGCCGTTGTCCGGATGGGCGGGATTAAGCAGGTACTCGACGACTTTCCGCCGGTCGACGGTCGCCAGATGGTGGTTGGGAAGCTTCATCGGGCACGCACGGATTCTGTCACACGGTCGGGAATCCAGGCGAGGGCGCCACCAGGGACATCGGCACGCGGCTCGCCGCGGGGCTGGCGGATGCCGCGCGTGAGGCCGGCGTCGCGCTGCGCAGGTCAGCGCGTTCGGCTCCCGCCTCACGCCGTTCTTCACCGATCGACCCGTCCGCGATTTCGCCTCCGCGACGAGCGCGAACACCAATCACGACGCGGCGTTCTTCCGCGGCATGCACAGCCGCGGCGTCTATTCCCCGCCGTCACAGTTCGAGGCGTGGTTCTCTCCGCCGCGCCGCCTACTTCAGCTTGGCGTCTTTGATCTTCTCGGAGATCTTCTCGGCGAACGGATGGGCGAGCGTGCCGCTCGACCCCGCGCCCTGCGCTGCAAAATTCGTGCGGATCGTGTCTTTGCGGTCGACCACGGCCTTTCCCGATCCGTCGGTGACTCGATACTTCACGTCAGCGGACTCGCGACCCGATCCCATGCCGACCAGAAAACGGGTCGCCGCATTGCCCGCCTTCCACCCGGTAATCTCCGCATCAAGGGTGTAGACGTTGCCCCCGGTGGTCGTGGGAGCGTCCGCGACGATATCGAAATCCTTGCCGAGCGAAACCTTGAACTCGGCGACGGCCTGGGTCTGCAGCAGTTTCATGTCGTAGGGCAACGTGACGCCCGAGGCGACGGTGAAGAGCTGCACGACCAGAACGGGTTTTCCCTGCGCGGTGAGCGTGCAGGCACAGAGGCCCACGCCGACGGCTACTCGAAGAAGTGTCTTCATACAGACGTCTCCATCATGTGCGGGCTGGGCCACATCGACCCGGGCCGGGGATCGAGAAGCTTACACCGCCTCAGTTCCTGTTGACAACGAATGGCAGGCCTATCGCCAGGGCATCAGGCGCTCGATCCAGCTGATGCGGGTGAGGTCGTTGTAGATGACGGTCACCATCAGCAGCAGGATGACGGCAAAGCCGGCCATCAGCATCTTCTCTTTGACGGCCAGGCTGAAGTCGCGGCGCGCCACGCCTTCGAGTGCCATGATGAAGATGTGCCCGCCGTCGAGCACCGGGATGGGCATCAGGTTCAACAGACCGAGGTTCAGGCTGATCATCGCCATCAGCGCGACGAGCGAGATCCAGCCCAGCTGAGCCGATTCGCCGGACAGCTGCGCGATGGCGATGGGCCCCATCAGCTGCTTCGGCGAGGTTTCCCTCGTGATCAGGCCGCCGAGCGTCTGGAAGATCTGCCGCGACATCTCGATGTTCTTCTCGACGCTGAGGCGGATCGCCTGGCCGAAGCCCGGCTTGTTCTTCACCGTGTCGTTGCCGATCTGAATGCCCAGCAGCCCCTGGTTGCCATTCCTCGCCGGCGTCGCCTGGATCGTCATGGGCTCGCCGTTGCGGAGAATCCTCAGCGCGAGCGCCTCCTCGGGATGCTTCGCAATGACGGCCCTCAACTCATCCGAGAACGTGATCGGCTGACCGTTCACCGTGAGGACCACGTCGCCGATCTGCAACCCGGCCTTTTCGGCGGCGCTGCCTGACGACACCAGCGCCACGTGCGGATGCACGTTGGGCAGCACGCCGATGTCGCCGAACTCGAACCGGCTCCGGCCGACGACCGCCGGCGTGACCGTGCGGGTCTGCGCCAGCCCGTTGCGCAACAGGCCGATCGACACCTCGCGGTTCGGCTTCATGCCAATCGCCATCTCGAACTGATCCCAGGTGTCGACGCCGCGTCCCGCGACGGACACGATGCGGTCGCCCGGCAGAATGTCGGCTTTCGCCGCCACCGATCCTTCCGAGACCACGCCGACGACGACCGGCTGATCCTCGAACGAGAATCTCTCGACGCCCTGGTAGAGCACGACCGCGGTGAGCACGACCGCGAGCAGGAGGTTCATCACCGGCCCCATGATCAGGACCTGGAAGCGCTCCCATTTCGTCTTGGACATGAATTCGTCCGACCGCGTCACGACGTGCCCGTGCTCGTCACGCTCGACGTCCTCGGGATTCTCGCCGGCCATCTTCACGTATCCGCCGAGCGGCAGTGCGCCGATGCTGTACTCGGTATCGCCGCGACGGAAGCTCACGACCGTCGGGTTGAAACCCAGCTGGAATTTCAGGACGCGGATGCCCACGCGTTTGGCCGCGAGAAAATGACCGAGCTCGTGCACGAACACGAGCACGCCCAGGACGAAGACGAACGCTAGCAGTGTCGTCAAACCAATAACCCTCAGACTTCTAAGTTCTAACTTCTAACTTCCGATTGTAACTCGCGGGCGATTTCCCTGGCATAGTCCCGGGCCCACTGATCCACGGCGCGGACGGCTGCCAGCGTGCCGACCTCGGCTGGTTGATGGGCCCCCATGGCGCGCTCGATCACATCGGCAATCGCCGTGAACCCGAGCGTGCCGTCGAGGAACAGCGCCACTGCGATCTCGTTGGCCGCGTTCAGCACCACCGGGAGGCTGCGCTCCGCGTCGAGGGCGCGATAGGCCAGCCGCAGGCACGGAAAGGCGTCGATGTCGGGCGCCTCGAAATCGAGCCGTCCGGCCCGCGCGAGGTCGAGCGACGGCAGCGCGCCCGCCCAGCGATCGGGGTACGAGAACGCGTACTGAATCGGCAGCCGCATGTCGGTGACGCCCAGCTGCGCGATGATCGAACCGTCGGTCAGCTCGACCATGGAGTGGACGACCGACTGCGGGTGAATGACCACGTCGATCTGATCCCCGCTGACGCCGAAGAGCCAGTGCGCCTCGATGACCTCGAGCCCCTTGTTCATCAGCGTCGCCGAGTCGATCGTGATCTTGCGACCCATCCGCCACGTCGGATGCTGCAGCGCTTCGCCGGCGGTCACCGCCGCGAGATCAGACGCCGATCGGCCGCGAAACGGTCCGCCGGACGCCGTGAGGATCAGGCGCTTCACGTCGGCGTGCGCGCGGCCGTGCAGGCACTGATGAATCGCGTTGTGCTCGCTGTCCACCGGCAGGATCGCCACACCGCGGCGCGCCGCGGCCTCGGTGACGATGCCGCCGGCCATGACCAGCACTTCCTTGTTGGCCAACAGGATCGTCTTGCCGTGTTCGATCGCGGCGAGCACGGCTTCGAGCGCGTCGGTGCCGCTCGACGCGCACAACACGACGTCGACATCCGGATGCGAGGCCACCTCGACGAGGCCGTCGCGACCGCTGCCGGCGATCGTCACGCTGTTGGTCGATCCGATCTGCTTCAACCGGTCGATCGCCGCATCCGTGGCCATCGCGGCGATGCGCGGCCGATAGCGTGCGATCTGCTCGGCGAGCCGGGCGGCGTTCTCGCCAGCCGCCAGGCCGACGACCTGCAGCCGATCGGCGTGCGCGTCGACAACCGCCAGCGCGCTCTGGCCGATGGAACCGGTGGATCCGAGGATGGCGATGCGTTTCACAGAGAGGAACTCGGGACTGGGGACTTGGGGCTCGGGGCCGGGATACGGCGGCTCGGAGCCCGCGACGTCAGCCCCCAGCCCCTAGTCCCTGAGCCCCGCAGGTTACGCATATTTCAGCACGATGTAATAAACCGGGGCCGCGAAGAGCAGGGCATCGATGCGATCGAGGACGCCGCCGTGGCCGGGGATCAGCGCCGAGCTGTCTTTCACGCCCGCGCTGCGCTTCAGCATCGACTCGAAGAGATCGCCGGCGATGCCGAGCGCGACCAGCGCCAGGCCGAGACCGACGCGCAGCCCGACCGGCACCGACGGCAGCCACCACGCGCCCGCGCCCGCGAAGAACGCCGTCCCGATGACGAAACCGCCGATGGCGCCCTCGATCGTCTTCTTCGGGCTGATCGCCGGCGCCAGCGGGCGGCGTCCATACGCGCGGCCCGAGTAGTACTGCGCCGTATCGCTCACCATCACCGTCAGCATCAGCAGGAACAGCGCTTCACGTCCCGGCAGCGTCCGCAGCGCGACCATGGCGCCGATCGGCAGGCCGAGATAGAACAACGGAAACACCGCGGCGGCGGCACGCCCGAGCGCATCGCGATCGCCCTTCCACGCCGGCAGCGTCAGCGCGGCGAGCACGACGAACGCCGACATCAGCACGGCGTCGAGCCCGGCGCCGGTGCCCACGAGGCGGTCGCCGAACCAGCGCGTGGATCCCACCGCCACGCTGACCAGCATCGTCGCGATACACGATGGGGCGGCAGGGATCGGCAGCCCGCCTGCGGCCGCGAGCCGCGCATACTCGACGAACGCGAGCACGAGCAACGCTTCCGCGACCGCCATAAACAGCAGTGGGTGGGCGAACCAGACGACCGCGACGGCGAACGCGATAAGAACGGCGCCGCTCAGCACTCGCGTCATCGCATCGCCCGCTCGCGTCCGATCCCCGGCTGATGACTGACGACTGAGGACTGTCGACTGACGACTGAGGACTGATGACTGGCGACTGACGACTGACGACTGGCGACTGACGACTGCGTCACTTTGCGCCGAGCGCCACCGGCGACGGCTTGATGCCGCCGTAGCGGCGATCGCGCTTCTGGTAGGCGACCACGGCTTCGAGAAGATCGCGGCGGCGGAAGTCGGGCCACAGCGTTTCGGTGACCCAGATCTCGGCGTAGGCGATCTGCCAGAGGAGGAAATTGCTGACACGCATTTCGCCGCTGGTCCGAATCAGCAGGTCCGGATCCGGCTGGCCTGCCGTGTACAGGAACCCGCTGAAGCGCTGCTCGTCGAGGTCATTGGGCGACACGCCCGCCGCGATCGCGCGCCGCGCGGCGTCGACGATCTCAGCGCGTCCGCCGTAGTTCAGCGCGATGTTGAACTGCATGCCGGTGTTGTTCGCCGTCTGCCGGATGCCGATGTCCAGCTCGTGCTGCACGTCGGGCGAGAGTTCGTCGGGGCGGCCGATCACGCGGAACCGGATGTTGTTCTTGAGGAGGGTGCCGAGCTCGAGCCGGATGTACCGCTTCAGCAGCATCATCAGCGTGTTGACTTCCGCGCGCGGCCGCTTCCAGTTCTCCATCGAAAACGCGTAGAGCGTCAGGACGCCGATGTCCAGCCGCGCGGACGTCTCGACGGCGTCGCGGACCGAGTCGATGCCGGCGCGATGGCCCTCGACGCGCGGCAGATGCCGCTGCGCGGCCCAGCGCCCGTTGCCGTCCATGATGATCGCGATGTGGGCCGGTAACTGCTCGAAGTTGACCTGCCGTGCCAGCGCTTCGTCATGCGATCCCGGCGGAATCGACGCCAGGAGCTGCTCAAGCGACATTACGGTTCCTTCGTGAGTAAACCGCGAGTGTACAAGGTCTTACGACCCTGCCGCAAGCGAATCGGCGTAGTCGACGCGCATCAGAAACAACCCGTCCGGCGGCGCGGTCGGCCCCGCCGTCGCGCGGGTCCGCGACGCGATCGCGCCGGTGATCCACTCGACCGGCTGTCGTCCGCGGCCGATTTCCACCAGCGACCCGACGATGATGCGAACCATGTGGCGGAGGAATCCGGAGCCGCTGACCTCGTACACGATCAGCGATTCGCAGGGCTGAAGCCCTGCGCCACGGGTGTCCATCGCGGACCGGTCGGCAGTGGCGCAGGGCTTCAGCCCTGCGGGACCGGTGTCCATCGCACCTTCGAGGCGGTCGGATGGGGCGCAGGACCTCGGCGCGGCGATCACGCGAGAGCGTGTGATCTCCCGCTCCGTCGAAGCCACCGAACTGCCCGTGGCCTGAAATGCCGCGAAGTCGTGGCGCCCTTCGAAGAGGGTGGCGGCCGCGCACATCGCCTCGACGTCCAGCGGTCCAGGCACGTGCCACGCGTACCGGCGCTCGAATGGGCTCATCACGTCGCCGTTCCACAGACGGTATCGATAGGTTTTCGTGCGCGCGCCAAATCGCGGATGAAACGTCGCCGGCACATCCTCGGCGGTGAGCACGCGGACAGCATGCGGCAGGTGCGCATTGAGCGCGCGGACGAGCGCGTCGGCCCCCAGCTCGCGGGCGATCGTGAAGGCGGCGACCTGACCCAGCGCATGAACGCCGGCGTCCGTACGCCCCGCCCCGGTCACCGTCACATCGCGTCCGTCGAGCGAGCGCAGCGCGTCCTGAATCAAGCCCTGGACCGAGACACCGCTGGCCTGACGCTGCCAGCCGACGAAGTCGGTGCCGTCGTAGGCCAGGACGATTCTGAAATGTGGCATGGCTGAAAGGCGGTAAGGCGGGACGGCGGAAAGGCCTTCCAGCCTTCCAGCCGTTCTGCCTCCCAGCCTTGCTATAGGGTCCGCGATCCAGGCTTCACGACTGGCAGCCCTTGCGCACAGAGCGGACACTGCTCCGGTTCGTACGTCGGCAGCGCGATCTCGAGCAGCGCGGTGAACGGCACGTCGAACCGGATCGCGCCGCCACTGCGGTCGACAATCGATGCCGTGCCGACGACCTGCCCGCCCGCCGCCTTCGCCACCTCCATCGTCTCGCGTGTGGAGCCGCCCGTCGTCATCACGTCCTCGACCACGAGCACGCGATCGCTTGCGGCGAGCGCGAAGCCGCGGCGCAGCACGAGCGTGCCGTCCTGCCGCTCGGCGAAGAGCGCGCGCACGCCGAGGGCGCGCCCGACTTCGTGGCCGATGATCACGCCTCCGAGCGCGGGCGACAGGACCACCGTCGCGCGCACGTCGCGCACGCGATCGGCGATCGCGCGGCCGAGCGCTTCCGCATGTTGCGGATGTTGCAGCACCAGCGCGCATTGCAGGTAGCCGGGGCTGTGCAGGCCCGAGGTCAGGCGGAAGTGGCCTTCGAGCAACGCGCCCGACCGCCGGTAGAGATCAAGAAGCTCGTCGCGTGTCATGGGGTCTCAGGGTGTCCTCGAAACGGGCTGGGCCGGAGCCGCGCCTGTCAGATGCGCGGTGGTCGCGACGAGCGCCAGCGCGGCCAGGGAGGACGGGATGCGGGCTGGTTTGAGCATGGAAAAGTATACAATTGCCCTGAACCGATCTTCCCCACCGAACGTCTACTGATCAGAACAGCGTCTAGATTATGTTTCGTACCACAGTGTCCGGCTTCAGCCGGAGCGTTTCCGTAGTGTCCGGCTTCAGCCGGACCATGTCCGTCGTGTCCGGCTTCAGCCGGACCATGTCCGTAGTGTCCGGCTTCAGCCGGACCATGTCCGTAGTGTCCGGCTTCAGCCGGACCATTCTGATGGAGTCGTCAGCAATGCGTCTGCAGCAACCGCGCGCCCGGATGGTCACAATCGTGGCCGCCATCGTCTTGATGTCCGCGTCCGCCTTCGGTCAGAGCGGACCGCCCAGCCTCAGTCTCGCCGTTCAGGCTGCGGCACAGAACGCCGCCCAGCAGCCGGCCGAAGCTGTTCGGCGAATCTCGATCGACGAAGCCGTCAAGCTGGCCCTCGAGCAGAATCTCGGCATCAGGATTCAGCGGTTCGACCCGCAGATTCAGGATACCGGCGTGGCACTGGCCCAGGCGTCGTGGAGGCCGAACTTCTCGACGACTTTGTCGCGCCAGTCGCAGTCCCAGGCGTCCACCAGTTCGCTGTCGGGCGGCGCGAAGAGCGTCGACAACGGCACGTTCGCGACCGGCGTCGGCCTGTCCCAGACCATGCCCTGGGGCGGCGCCTACACGGCCAACTGGAACAGCTCGCGGTTTACGACGACGAACCTGTTCAGCAGCTTCAGCCCGCAGCTCAGCTCGAACCTGAACCTGCAGTACACGCAGCCGCTGCTGCGCAATTTCCAGATGGATCAGATCCGGCAACAGGTCGCCAACAGCCGGAAGTCCCGAGAGCTGTCGGACATCCAGCTCCAGTCCGTCGTCACGCAAACACTGCGCGGCGTCAAGAATGCCTACTGGGATCTGTCGTACGCGATCAACAACCTGAAGACACAGCAGGGGTCGCTCGCGCTGGCCCAGCAGTCGCTCAAGGACGAACAGAAGCGCGTCGAGATCGGCGTCAGGGCTCCGATCGACATCGTTCAGGCGCAGGCCGAGGTGGCGAGCAACGAGGAGCGGGTCATCGTGGCCGACGCGGCGATCAAGGCGGCGCAGGACAACCTGCGTACACTCATCCTCGATCCGGGCACCGCCGACTTCTGGACCGTGACGTTCGAACCGACCGACGCCCCCGCGTTTGCCGCGCAAGCCATCGACGTGGACGCGGCGGTCAGGAACGCGCTCGACAAGCGGTCCGACCTGCGGGGGGCCAAGAACAGCATCGAGCAGAGCGACGTCAACATCCAGTACTACCGCAACCAGATCAAACCGGACGTCAACGCGAACATCGGCTACAACCCGGTCGGCGTCGGCGGAAGCCAGTTGAGCGGCGTCGACCTTGCGGCGGTGGCGTCGGGCGCGTCGCCGAACCGGACGGTGATCGCCGACCGCGGCTTCGGCTCGGTGCTCGGCGACGTCTTCCAGAGCAGCTACCCCACATGGACGTTCGGCATCACCGTGGGCTATCCGCTTGGCGCGAACACCGCGCACGCCAACCTCGCGCGGGTCCGCCTGGAGTACGAGCAGGCGCAGGCGCAACTCAAGAACATGCAGATGCAGGTGACGACGCAGGTGCGCGGCGCGGCGCGCAACGTGCAGACCAATTCGCAGCGCGTGCAGTCAGCGCGCGCGTCGCGCTCGCTGCAGGAACGGAAGCTCGATGCGGAGGAAAAGAAGCTCGCGGCGGGGATGTCGTCCAGCTTCTTCGTCTTCCAGGCCCAGCGCGACCTCGCGCTGGCGCGCACGGCTGAAATCCAGGCTATCTCGGACTACAACAAGTCGCTCGTCGACTTCGAAGCCGTGCAGCAGGTGCCGATCGGCGGCGGCGGCAGCAGCATCCAGATCGCCCGGTAGCGCGACACGGGGCAGGTGGGTCGACCCCCTGACCCATCTGACCCACCTGACCCACCTGACCCACCTGACCCACCTGACCCACCTGACCCACCTGACCCACCTGACCCACCTGACCCACCTGACCCACCTGACCCACCTGACCCACCTGCCCTACCCGCCCTCAAAGTACACTCCCGGTGTGCCGAAGCTCTCGGTGACGGTCGTGGCCAAGAACGAAGCGGCGGATCTCGGCGCTGCCCTGGCGTCGGTCGCATGGGCGGACGAGATTGTCGTCGTCGACTCCCACAGCACCGACGACACGGTCGCCATCGCGCGCCAGCACACCGATCGGGTCGTCGTCCACGACTGGCTCGGCCATATCGAACAGAAGAACTACGCGGCGTCGCTGACGAGCCACGACTGGATTCTGTCGCTCGACGCCGACGAGCGCGTCACGCAGGCGCTGGCCGACGAAATCCGCGCGACGCTGGCGGCGGATCCGCGCCACGCCGCGTTCCGCATGCCGCGGGTGACGTGGCACCTCGGCCGATGGGTGCGGACGACCGACTGGTATCCTGACTACCAGGCGCGGCTCTACGATCGGCGCCGGGCGCGGTGGACCGGGCGCTACGTGCACGAGTCCCTGACGCTGGAGGGATCCCCCGGGCAGCTGGCCGGCGAGCTGCAGCACTACGCGTATCGCGACATCGCCGATCATCTCGAAACCATCGACCGCTACACGACGCTCGCGGCACGGCAGATGCACGAGGACGGCCGACGCGCCGGCTTGCTGCAACTGGCGGGGCATCCGCCGCTCGCCTTCCTGCGCAACTACATCGCCCGCGGCGGCATCCGCGACGGCGTGCCGGGCTTCATCATCTCGTCGATGAACGCGTACTACGTGTTCCTCAAGTTTGCGAAGTTGTGGGAACTCGATCGGGTTCAAGGTTCAAGGTTCCGGGTGCAGGGTTCGTTCGCCGAACCCGGAACCCGAACCCCGAACCCTGAACCCGGAACCCGGAACGAACCCTGAACCCGGCACCCTGAACCCCGAACCCCGAACCCGGTCATGTTTTCGTTACATGTCGACACCGCTCGAACCTGGCGCGGCGGCCAGAACCAGGTCCTGCTGACCGTCAACGGGCTGCGGTCGATCGGCCAGCGGGCCGCGCTGGTCGCGCATCCGGACGGCGAGCTTCGCCTGCGCGCGTCAGAAGGGCTGGAACTGATTCCGCTCGCGCCGCGGACGGAAATGGATCTGTCGGCGGCGTGGACATTCTCCCGCGTCATCAAACGGCTCAAGCCGGACGTCATCCACGCGCACGATCCGCACGGCGTCGCGATGGCGTCGCTGGCGCTGTCGATCGGATCGGCGGCCGCGAAGGGCGGCCCGGCGCCGGCGCTTGTCGCATCGCGCCGCGTCGACTTCCATCTCAAAGGCAATTCGTTATCGCGATGGAAATATCGCCAGGTCGACTGCTTCATCGCCGCGTCGGAGGCGATCCGGCAGATGCTCGTCGGCGACGGCGTCCCAGCCGATCGCACGGTGACGGTGCACGAAGGGATCGACGTCGAGCACGTGATCGCCGCGCCGCCGGTGAACGTACATGAAGCGTTCTGGCTGCCGCACGGCTCTCCGGTGGTCGGCAACGTCGCCGCGCTCGCGCCGCACAAGGGACAGCGCTACCTCGTCGACGCCGCGCATCTCGTGGTGCAGCGGGTTCCCGACGCGCGGTTCGTGATTCTGGGCGAAGGTGAACTGCGCGAGCATCTTGAAAAGCAGGTGCACGAGCATCACCTCGAAAAGCACGTGCTGCTGCCAGGCTTCCGGACCGATGTGCTCGGGTGCATCAAGGGTTTCGATCTGTTCGTGATGAGCTCGGTCACCGAAGGCCTGGGGACGTCCTTGCTCGACGCCATGGCCTGCGCGCGCCCCATCGTCGCGACCCGCGCCGGCGGGATTCCCGAGATTGTCGAGGACGAAGTGAGCGGGTTGCTCGTCCCCGCACGCGATCACCACGCGCTGGCGGACGCGATCGTGCGCACGCTCAAGGACGCGGAACTGCGGAAGCGGATGGGCGACGCAGGGTTCGCGCGTGTGAACGAGCGGTTCACCGTCGAACGGATGGTCGAAGAAACGGCTGCGGTGTACGAACGAGTGACGTCGCGAAGTCTGACGTTGCCGTAGCGCGAGCCTTTCAGGCGAGCGTCGTTTCGCTCGGCTACCAGACCAGTTTCGTCGCCTGCTGACTGCTTTCTGCGTTGCCGGCCTGGGCTCCGCCAGCTAGAATCAGCGTGGTCATATGCCCCTTGCCGTCGGCGCTCGCCTCGGACCCTACGACATTCTCGCGCTGCTCGGCGCTGGCGGGATGGGCGAAGTCTATCGCGCGAAGGACCCGCGGCTCGGCCGAGACGTCGCCATCAAGGTCTTGCCCGCAGCGTTCAGTGTCGATGCTGATCGCTTGCGCCGCTTCGAGCAGGAAGCACGCGTCGCCGCCGCGCTGAATCATCCCAACATCGTCACGATCCACTCGGTCGAAGAGGCCGATGGCACGCACTTCCTCACAATGGAGTTCATCGAGGGCAGGCCGCTCAGCGAGCTGATCCCGAAACACGGCATGCCGCTCGATCGGCTACTGAACATCGCCATCCCGTTGGCCGACGCCATCAGCGCCGCACATCAGTCAGGAATCACGCACCGGGATCTCAAGCCTGCCAACGTTATGGTGACGGCGGACGGGCGTGTGAAGGTTCTCGATTTTGGCCTCGCCAAGCTGAGAGAACCGCCCATCGAACCCGTGGTGAGTGCGCTCCCCACGCAGGCGCTGACCGGCGAGGGCCGTATCGTCGGGACCATCGCCTACATGTCACCCGAGCAGGCGGAGGGAAAACCTGTCGACCAGAGGTCGGATACGTTCTCGCTGGGCATCATGCTCTACGAGATGGCAGTCGGTGAGCGCCCGTTCACCGGCGACACGAGTGTCTCGTTGCTCTCGTCCATCATCAAAGACACGCCACGTGCCGTCACGGATCTGAATCCAGTCCTCCCGTTAGAACTCTCGCGCATCATCAAACATTGCCTGGTGAAGGATCCCGAGTATCGCTACCAGAGCCCGAAGGATCTTCGGAACGAGCTGCGCGAGCTTCAGCAGGACACCAATGCCGGCGACATCCTGGCCTCACGCGCTCCTCGTGCGCGTGTATCGACGAGTGGGCCGATCGACTCGCTTGCGGTCCTTCCCTTCGTCAATGTCGGGGCTGACCCGAACACCGAGTACCTCAGCGACGGCATGACGGAGAACCTGATCAACAGCCTCTCGCAGTTGCCAAAGCTACGGGTCGTGCCGAGGAGTACCGTGTTTCGGTACAAGGGTCGGGAACTCGATCTCCAGAAGATTGGCCGTGAGCTGACCGCGCGCGCGATCCTCACGGGCCGAGTTGTCCAGCGGGGCGACACCCTGAACATCCAAACCGACCTGGTCGACGTCGCGGAAGACTCCCAGCTCTGGGGCCGCCAGTACACCCGAACGTTCACCGACCTCATCACAGTCCAGGAAGAGATCGCGACCGCGGTGTCAGAAAAGCTGCGCCTCGGGCCTACCACCGCCGAGCAGAAGCGGTTGACCAAGCGCTCCACCGAGAACCCCGAAGCCCACCAGTTGTATCTCAAGGGCCAGTTCTATTGGAACCGTCGGACCGGACAGACGCTCCTGCGTGCCACGGAGTACTTCCAGCAGGCGATCGACAAAGACCCCGGCTACGGGCTGGCGTGGGCTGGATTAGCCGACAGCTACTCGCTCTACGGCTACTACGGAGCCGGTTCACCACGAGAGGCCGGCCCGAGAGCCAAAGAAGCCGCGCTGAGGGCCCTGCGGATCGACGACACGCTGGCTGAAGCGCACACGGCACTGGGACGGGTCATGGAGACCTACGATTGGGACTGGTCCGGCGCACAACGAGCGTTCAAGAAGGCCATCGAACTCAGCCCACACGATGGACTGCCTCAAGCACGCTACGCTTCGTACTTTGAAGCGATGGGTCGGGTGGATGACGCCATCGCAGAGATCAACCGGGCACAGGAGATCGAGCCACTCTCGCGCATCATCAGCTCGCTCGCGGGGCGGGTGTTCTATCACGCGCGCCAGTACGACCGGGTCATAGAAGAATTAGGAAAGAGTATCGAGATGGATCCGAACTTCGCGCAGACCCATCTGTTCCTCGGGCGGGCGTACGAGCAAAAGGCAGGGTATGAGAACGCCATCGCGGAACTTCAAATGGGACTGACGCTTTCCGGAGGCGAATCCGAAATGGCCGGGGCGCTCGGACATGCCTATGCGGTGTCAGGGAATGGAGGCGAGGCGGAAAAAGCCCTCGCAGCGCTGAAGGAGCGATCGACGCAGCACTACGTCGCGCCGTTTGACATCGCGGTCATCTACGTGGGCCTCGGAGCCATCAGTTCGACGTTTGAATGGCTCGAAAAAGCATACGAGGATCATTCGACTTGGCTGTTCTTGATCAAGGTGGATCCGCGCTTCGATACCATTCGGAACGACCCACGGTATCGCGACCTGTTGCGGCGGATGAGGATTCCTGAATGACCTCTCACCGTGATGGCACTCGTGGAGGAGCGCAGCACGCCTCAGCGTTGAGACTTGCGAGTTGAGCGTTGGCGAGGCCGGCAGACTCCGCGGAGCGGGCACTGAGCGTCCCGCTGCGGCCGGCTGAAGCCGCACGCGTTCATCATCCCCAGGTGGCACATCGCGAAGTCGTATTTCACGGGATCATCCGCGTCGAGACGCCGCAACGATGCGGTGATGTCGCGCGCCATCCGCCACCCCGGGCTCGTATACCTCGTCAGGCGCAGGCAGCGACCGACGCGAATCACGTGCGTGTCGAGTGGCACGATCAGCTTGGCTGGCGACACGCGGCGCCACACGCCGAGATCCAGTGCGTCGCGACGGACCATCCAGCGGAGAAACAGGTTCAGGCGCTTGCAGCCTGAACCGGCCGACGGGCGCGGAAAAAAGTAGCCGACGCCCGGTCGTTTCGGGACCCGGCCGTACGCCCCTTTCAGATCGAGCGCCATCGCGCGCGTGGAAAAGCTGTCGAGCGCTCCGGCGATGTCTTCAGTGCCGGCGTCGTACCCCTCGAGAAAGAACCCCTCCACCGAGCCGGCACGATCGACCATCTGCCGCAACACCCACAGCATCGCGACGATATCCGCCTCGCGCGTCCAGCGGTGGACGATGCCGGCGAACGTGGGGCCATCGCGCCGCGCGTCGAATCGCTGCACGTAGGCTGCCGGCTCGGGTCCCATCACCGCGAGCACGCGCTCGATCGACTGCAACACGCTTGACACGCGCCCGAACGCGAGCGCGGCGGCGATGAAGCCGACGATCTCGCGGTCGTCATCCCGCTGGAAGCGCCGGACGATCTGGATCGGATCGGTGGCCGAATCGGCGTGGTTGAAGTCCGCGTACAGGCGGTCCAGTTCCGGTTTCAGCCTCCCAATCTGCAATCTCCACCCTCCAAATCTGCACTTTGCACTCTGCACTCTGCACTCTGCATTTTGCACCCTGCAATCTGTATGATTCTCCCATGCGCCGAGTGTTCCTGAAAGCGATTGCGGCCATCACCTTGCTCGTGGCGATTCTGACGGCCGGCGGCTACGTCTACCTGCGCCGGTCGCTGCCGCAGATCGATGGCACGACGACCATCGCCGGCATTTCGGCGCCGATCGAGATCATCCGGGACCTCGACGCCATTCCCCACATCTTCGCGGCGAACAAAGTGGACGCGCTCTTCGGCCTCGGCTACGTGCACGCGCAGGATCGTCTGTGGCAGATGGAACTGCAGCGGCGCATCGGGTTCGGCCGCTTGTCGGAGGTGCTCGGCGCGACGACGATCCCTCAGGATCGCTTTCTGCGCACCGTCGGATTCGGCCGCGCGGCGAAGACCGCGTGGGCGTCGACGCCAGACTGGGCGAAGCGTCAGATCGACGCATACGTTGCCGGCATCAACGCGTTCCTCACGACGCACCACGGCGGCGCGCTGCCGCCGGAGTTCTCGCTGCTCCGCTTCGAGCCCGAGCCCTGGAGCGGTGCGGACGTGGTTGTCTGGGTGAAGATGATGGCCTGGGACCTCAGCGCGAACTATTCGTTCGAGCTCCTGCGCCACGATCTGGTTGCCGCCGTAGGTCCCGAACGCATGGCGCAGCTGATGCCGGCGTATCCGGTGGACGGGTTGAGCATCCTCACTGGGTCAGGTCGGCCAGGTAGGGCTGGTGGGTCAGGTGAGGCGAGCGGGGAGAGTTCTTCCCTGACCTCCCCGACCCACCGGACCCACTCGACCTACGGGACTTACCTGCCCGACCTGGCCTCCTCGTGGTCCAGCGCCCTGGCCACGAGCCTGTCCACGGGCGACCCGGCCGTCCGCGAATTCCTGCTCGACGGCGCGATGACCGAGGGGCTTGGGTCGAACAACTGGGTGGTGGACGGCACGCTGACGGCGAGCGGCAAGCCGCTGCTCGCCAACGACCCGCACCTGAGCGCGCACGTCCCGTCGACGTGGTACCTCGCGCACGTCTCCGGCGGCGACTTCGAGGTGATCGGCGCGACGCTGCCGGGCACGCCGGCCGTGGCGCTCGGCCGCAACCGTTCCATCGCGTGGGGCGCGACCAACGTTGCCGCGGACGTCGAGGATCTGTATCGCGAGCGCGTCGATGCCACCGGCACGCTCGTCGAGTTCCGCGGTGCGCAGGAACCGATCACGGTGATCCCGGAGACGATCATCGTCAAGGGCAGCGCGTCGGTCCACGTGAATGTGCGCGTGACGCGGCACGGTCCGCTGATCTCGGACGCGATCAACGCGAACAACGCCGAGCTGAAGACCGGGCCGAAGCCGGCGCCGCTCGAGCCGCTCGCGTTCCGATGGGTCGTGCTCGATCGACACGACTCGACGCTGACGTCGTTTCTGCGGCTGAACGAGGCGCGCAACTGGAGCCAGTTCACGGGCGCGCTGAGCGACTTCGTGTCGCCCTCGCAGAATTTCGTGTACGCCGACATCGAGGGCCACATCGGCTACTACGCGCCGGGCCACATTCCGATCCGCGCGTCGGGTGACGGTGCGCTCCCGGCCGAGGGATGGACCGGCACCGCCGAGTGGACCGGCTGGATCCCGTTCGACGCGCTGCCCCACACCTTCGATCCGCCCGAACATTTCATCGTCACCGCCAACCACAGGCCCGCGCCGGCGACGTACCCGTACCTGCTCGGAGTCGATTGGCCGGAGCCGTATCGCGCGCAGCGCATCACCGACCTTCTCGTCGGCAACGCTCGTGGCGTCCGGCTTCCCGCCTCGGCTCCGGACCGTGGCGTCCGGCTTCAGCCGGACCGTGGGCCAGACCGTGGCGTCCGGCTTCAGCCGGACCGTCATTTCACACCGGACGACTTCGCGCGCATCCAGGCGGACACCGTGTCGCTCCACGCGAAGACCTTGCTGCCCATTCTGCTGGCGCACGTGAAACCCGAGAGCGCGCCGGATCAGCAGGCCATCGCCCTGCTGAAGACATGGAACGCCGACGCGACCGGCGACAGCGCGGCCGCCGCGATCTTCGGCGCCTGGTTCCAGCACCTCGCGCCGGCCTTCGTCGGCGACGAACTCGGACCGCTCGTGACCAATCGATACAAGGAGCGCTTCACCTTCGTCACACGCTTCCTCGTCGACACGCTCGCCGCACCAAGCGCCAGCGTGGATCCGCGTGTTCCGCCGGGTGTAGGGGCGGACCCGCGTGTTCCACAGGCCGTAGGGGCGGACCCGCGTGCCCGCCCCGCGGACAGCCCGTGGTGCGACGATGTGACGACGGCTGGGAAGCGGGAGACGTGCGAAGAAGCGGTCAGCCACGCGCTGCGCCGCGGCGTCCAGGATCTGATCGAACGGCTCGGTGACGACATGACACGCTGGCGCTGGGACGCGGTGCACGTCGCGGTCTTCCCGCATCAGCTCGGCGCGGTCGCCGCGCTGCGGCCGCTGCTCAGCCGCTCGGTGCCGAATGGTGGCGACTGGAGCACCGTCGATGTCGCAGCAGTCGCGGCCGATCGGCCCTACGAGCAGCACTCCGTCCCCGGCTACCGCGAGGTCATCGACCTCTCGCCCGCCAACGACAGCCGGTTCATCGACGCCGTCGGCGAGTCCGGACACTTTCTGTCGCCGCACTACGGTGATTTTCTGAAGGACTGGCGCGCGGTGACGCACAAGAAGATGCGGATGAACCGCGCGGACATCGACCGCGGCGCGCTCGGCCACCTGCGGCTGACGCCGTAGCTTCTCAAAGTCTCGACGATCAAGTCTCAACGCTCAGCTGGGTGCGCTTACCGATCGCGGCTGCCGCTCGGCCCGTCGACGGTTACGGTCACGTCCGCCGGCGCGCGCAGAATGCCGTCGTGGCCAAACGCGCGGAGCGTGTACGTGCCTGGCGTGGTGAAGGTCGCCTTCACCGCGACCCTGCCGTCCGCGACTTTCACGTAGCCGTCGGGCTCGAACGTGACGGCGCCGGGACCGCGATAGACCATCCACAACACGGACAGCCCTTGCGGCGCGCGCGGCCGCGCCGGCAGCGGCACGTTGACGGGCGACGGCGGCGCGCCGGCCAGCGTCGGCTCGAGCGGACGTGGCAGCCGCGGCTTGCTGGCCGCGGGTATGCCATCGTCAGTGACCGCGGCCGTGATCGTGACCGGCGTGCCCGTCTTGACCCGCGCGATCGGATCGATCTTCACGGTCGGCGGCTGGTCTTTCGCGATCAGATCGTTGCTGACCTGTGTTCCGCCGCCGTTGTTCGACACTTCGACTTTCCGGTCGGTCTCCCAGACGTCGAGCAGCGTCGCGCGCGCGGTCTCGGTTTTCCCGTGCGCGCTAATCGACCAGACCAACTCCTTCTTCTTGTCCCAGTCCTTCGGGACGTTCACCTTGAAGATGAAGTGGTTCTCGCGCGGGTAGAAGTACGCCGGCTGGCCGCGATCGGCTGGCCCCGGTTCGAAGCCGTTCTGCGCGCCGACCGGAATGTTCAACTCCTCGACATGGTTCCGGTTCAAGTACCCGAACACCATGTTGAAGCTGCCGTCCGGCACGCGCTCCCAGCCTTCGTAGACGGGCACGACGTTCTGACCCGACTTGAACTTGGTGTGGAGCTCGGTGGATTGCGATTGCGCCACGACCGGCGCGACTGCGAGCGCGAGCCACACGGCAGGCCTGAAGGCCTGCACTACTAAACCTCGCGCCCGTAAGCCCCCAGCCCCGAGCCCCCAGCCTCTATTCACTGCGGCTGTCCCTGGCTGGTGGTCGTCGTTCTCTTCACGCCTTTACGCGCGTCGAACTCCGTCTTGTACTCCTCGTCGGTGAGGTCGTACCACGTGATCCAGGCGAAGCCCATCTCGTCGATCGTGCGGTTGCCGCTGCCCACCCAGTTCCGCGGATCGGGGTTGGCCTTGCTCGCGGAGTTGTCGTGCCACGAGATCACGTGGAGCACCGTCCCCGCCGGATAGATCGGCGCCACATCGTCGGCGTACACGCTGACCAGGTGCCAATTGAAACTCCAGTCGGCGCAGTTGATCTGCTCGGTTTTGTTGTCCGGATAGATCAGCTCGATGCACTGACGCTTGCCGCGCGTGTGCATGTGCGGCTGAAACGCGGTGATGCGACCGGGCTTGTTGAAGCGCGTGTAGCCGTCGCTTCTCACGTAGGTCGATCCGCCGGGGATGTCGAGGGGCTCGGTCGGCTGACCGAGCTGTTTCGAGTACACGACATGTTTTGGCGCGTAGCCCTTGGGGTAGAGCACGATGCCGAGCTGCGACCGATCGGTGATCTCCTGGCCGACGGAATGATAATGAAAGTCGAACTTGATCTTCGACCCGGCCTTCAGCAGCCGGCCGGTACCTTCAGGAAAGAGGTCGCCGTTCTTGCCGACGGCGAACTCGTTGAGGAACTCGCCGGCTTCGGCGCTGCTGTCGTCGCCGTTGCTGTCGCCCGACGCGTCGGCGTCGACGGCATACGTGAGCAGGTGATGGACGACAGCGGTCTTGCCCGGCTTGCTCTCGATCGCTTTGATGTAGCGGTCTTCGGTCAGGCCGGTGTCGACGTAGTAGCTGCCCCACCAGTCGGCGGCTTCGGCCGGCACCTTGTGAGCCGGCGACGTGACGATGATGTCGGGCTTGCCGATGTGCCAGCGGTCCGAGTCGTCGAAATCGCGGGGCTTCGGCATGTCGGCGGCGTTGCCCATGGGCGCGCCGGCGTCGACCCACTTGGCGATGGTCTCGACCTCGTCCTCGCGCAGCGACGGATCGTTCTTGAAGCTCTGGATACCGACGTGCGGGTCGATGCCCCAGGGCGGCATCTGGCGATCGGTCACGCGTTGTTTGATCGAGCGCGCCCAGGGCCGGACGTCCTGATAGGTCAGGAACGACATCGGCGCCATCTGTCCTGGCCGGTGACAGCCTTGACAGGACTTCTGGAGAATCGGCGCGACGTCCTTGGTGAAGGTGACGCCCGACGGCGTCGCTTTCGCCGGGGCCTGCGCGCTCGCGCCCGCCTGCGCCACGATCGCCGCGATAGCCAGGACAACCGCGAGTACACCGGCTGACTTGAGCACTCTCGTCATACACCCTCCTGAAAAGTCGCTCGCACCGAGGTAGAAAGACGACGCGAGCCGATCACGGGCGCGCCGCACCAGCGGCGCGCGGACGTCAGAATTTCATCTGCATCGCCGCGCGGAAGATCCGCCCCTGCAGAATCGTCAACGGCTGTCCCAACGCGGATCCGAACGTCTGATTCTCGGTCAGCACCACGTTGGAGTTCAGCGCGTTGTACACGTCCAGTTGTCCGGTCACTTGATAGCGGCCGAACCTGAACGTGCGCCTCGCTTCCACATCGAGCTGTTGCCATCGGTTGAGGAATTTGGTGCCGGGCGCCACCACGGGAAGCGTCAACCCGGCCACGGTCTGCCCGCCGGGAAAGAGCGCCGCCGGCACGGGCCAGTTCACCGCCAGGCTCTGCGTCTGATCGGTCTGATTCGCGTTGCCCGCGAAGCTCATGAGCGTGGCGCTCACCGCGAGACCCCACGGTAACGGATAGTGGCCGGCCATCTTGAAGTCCTGGCGGAACGGGATGTCGAGTTGCGTCTGATCGCAGTAGCGCAGTTTGTTCGGATCGTTGGTATCGCACGAGACGTTGCGAATCCGATCGCTCGACCAGCCGCCGAAGAGATTCCCGCCCCTGGGCAGCCGCGCGTTGAAGCTGAGCTCGTAGCCGTCGTAGTACCGCTTGTTGATCGACGAATTGCTGTCGACGAGGTTCACCTGACCGCGTTTGGCGCTATTGAGGTTGTAGACCGCAATCGGCTGACCATCGACCGGGTTCGTCGCCGTGAACGGCGTGTAGTCGGACAGGCTGAGGAGTGTGTTGATCGACTTCTCGAGGTTCGCGAAGTTGCGGCGATAGTATCCCGCCAGGACCGACACGCGCGGCAGGAGTTGGCGCTGCACGCTGGCTCCGTACTCGATGTTGTATTCGCGACGCAGATTCGGGTCCGGGAACCGGCTCTGCGCGATGCCGAACTTCAGGTTGTTGCTCGGCCCGATCTCGTTGTCCTGGGCGATGTCGTCCCTGTTGGTATCGGTCCAGCTGCGCGTGTCACTGGCAAACGTGAAGGGGTTGTACCGGTCGGCCCACCCGCCAGACCACGACGCCATGTATTTATTCGCGGTGAACTTGACGGCGGTCGTGGCATCGCCCAACAGGTCGAACACGGCGCTGAACCGCGGCGCCACGTCGTTCCAGTTGGGATAGTCCTTGACGGGTCCAAAACTGCGCGCCGGCAGGAACCGGCTGGCCGGCAGGTTCACTTGTTCGAGCTCCGAATTGAAATGCTCGAACCGGACGCCGCCGCTGAGCGTCAGGCGACTACGCGTCCACGTGTCCTGCGCAAAAATGCCCCGGTCCGCGTTGAGAAACGTGGTCGCTTCCGTCGGCGTGTTGTACACGTTGACGCTGTTGGGCACGTTGTTGCGATAGATCTGCAGGAGGTCCGCGTTCGCGTCCCACTGGTGCCCGATCGATCCGAATTGCCACTGCAGCCCGGCCTTGAAATTGTGCGATCCGGTCACGTACGAGAGGGCGGTGGAGAACAGGAACTTGTTCGGCAAATTGTTGCTCTGCGACAGCGCGGCGCCCCTCAGCGTGCTGAGCACCGTGTCCTGTCGGGCCGCCTGCGCATACCACTCGGGTGAAAAACGGACTTTCTCGATGCCCGGCTGATACCGCTGGCTCAGTCGCTCGATGTTGGTCGAGGTGCCCGCCTCGAACAGGAGCTTGCTCGTAATCGTCGAGGTGTACTTGGACTGTGCCACGTAGTACAGGGAGTGGTTCGGGTCGCGAATGTCCGATGCCGTCACCACGTCGTAGCCGGGGTTCAATTCGTGACCCTTGAACTTCCAGATGCGCTCGAAGTACACGCTCACCTTGTTCCTCGGCGTCACTTGCGCGGTCATGCGATTCAGGACGTCCCGCACGTACTGGTCCACGATGGCCGGACTGCCATCCGGATAGAACGCGTTGGTCACCTTCTCGTTCACCGAGATGTGCCTGGCGGACGTGAACCACCAGAGCCTGTCCTTGATGATCGGCCCTCCGAACGATCCGTTGAAGTCCTGGACGTGTTCCACGCCGTTGGGCGCCTTCACACCCTTGGCCCGCAGTTCGTCGTCGATGTTGGGGCTTTGCCACGATTCGGGCGTCCCGCCGAGGTACAACGTGCCCGCCGTCCGGTTGCCGCCGTCTTTCGGAATCATGTTGATGCGCAGCCCGCCGGCGGACACGTCGGCGTTGATGGCGCTGGTCTGGACGCTGACCTCCTGGTTCACCGCATCGTCGTGGTAAGGCATGATGACGTTGTCGTTCATCGTGCTGTTGATGCTCATGCCATCGACCTGCATCGTGATGTCTTTGGTGGCCGAGCCGTGGGTGCTTTGCGCGATCTGCTCCATCATCTGCGAGCCCCCGACATCGGGCCGGTTCATCTTCACGCCAGGCACGATGGCGCCGACCGATTGCAGATTGCGCGTGACCGGGAGGGCGTCGATGATGTCGCGCGTCAGCACCTGGTTGCGCGAGGCGGCCTGAACGTCCACCAGCGGTGAGGCGCCGGAGACGGTGACCGTCTCCTCGATGGCGCCGACCTTCAATTCCACGCTCAGCGGCAGCGTCACGTTGGACTGCAGCTCGAGGCCCGAGCGCACCAGCGTGGCAAACCCGGTGAGGGAGAAAGTCAGCGTGTAGACACCCGGGCGCAGATCGACGATGGTGTACCGCCCCTGGGCGTCCGTCACGACCGACCGCACTTTCTCGATGAGGACCGGGCTCGCCGCTTCGACGGTAACGCCCGGCAGAATGGCGCCGCTCGTATCTTTCACGGCGCCTGAAAACGCGCTCTGAGCCGAAGCCGCGGCAGGCAGCAGCATCAGGGACGCGAATGCCGCCAGGATGACGCCCTCGAATCGACGAGACTTCATGACTTGTCCTCTCTTTCCGACGCGCAATGTCGCTGATTGTGTCGCGGTCTCGACCCTTCCGAATCCGAGGAAACAGACCGCAAACACCAATTGGCCGGATGATGGTCCTTTCGCGGCTTGGTAGCAAGCGCCAAACTTGAAATAGTTTGTCAGCGCCAATTTGGCCGCGTGGCGGCCGTCGTGCCGGCGACGGGGGCGGCCTTCCCTCGACGTGAAACTGGTTCCACCGGTCGGTGGTTCGAGAACGGAGGGTACAGACCGACTGATTCTCAGATAGACTCCCGGCTCGTCGAGGTCCGCGGGTCGGCCAGAGGCGACGACCGCCGCATAGCCGGACACCCCGCACGGGAACGAAGAGGAGGGCCGGAATGACACGTGTACCCAGACCCATGATCGGTGCGAGCCTTCTGATCGTGCTCGCCGCACTCGCCATCGCCGGGCGCGCGGCCGAGCGGGCCGCGGCGGCGCAGGCGAAAGCGGCGGTACAGGCTCCGCGGTTCGAGGTCGATCCGATGTGGCCGAAGCCGCTGCCGAACCACTGGATGCTCGGCTCGACGATCGGCGTCTCCGTCGACGACCAGGACCACGTCTGGATCATTCACCGCAGCTCGGCCACGCTCGGCAACAACGAGAAAGGCATGGAG
>Ga0315281_10003207_pt1 | contig 24042 bp, 25 predicted proteins | sample YL17G07_0_MG_FD_204540 | JGI IMG/M metagenome (GOLD analysis project Ga0315281, IMG submission 204540) | Sediment microbial communities from Yellowstone Lake, YNP, Wyoming, USA - YL17G07_0 | ecosystem: Environmental > Aquatic > Freshwater > Lake > Sediment | place: USA: Wyoming | collected... | reverse complement strand
GACCCGAAATCGATGTTATTGAAGCCGCTTAGCGTAATGGGCGAACCCATCAGTCCCTCCTCTTGTGCGTCAGACGCATTGCGCCATCTTGAGGAGAAGCAAGAAGTGAGCCTGGTTCATGGCCGGGTAAGACCGTTAAGAGGGGGCGGGGCCGAAGCCCCGCCCCCAGACCGAGTTACCGCAGCAGCGAGAGAACCGACGAGGAACTCTGGTTCGCCTGGGCCAAGGCGGCGATGCCGCTCTGCGTCAGGATGTTGTACCGCGTCATGTTCGCCGATTCCTCCGCCACGTTGGCGTCACGAATCCGGCTTTCGGCGGCCTTGTTGTTGACCGACTGCGACTGCGCCAGCTGAATGGCGTATTGCAGGCGGTTCTCGAGCGCGCCGACGTTGCCCTGCGCCGTGCCGAGCAGGCCGACCGCGGCCGCAATGGACACCACAGCGGTGGCGGCGTTGAACGCCGTGTCCACGGTGCTGGCGTTGACGCCGAGCGTGGTCGTGCTGGCCGAGGCCACTGCTCCGCCCACCGTGCCGTTGGTCGTGTCGTTGCTGACGAACACCGAGAACGTCGTGGCGCTGGTGAGACTCGCCACCGTGGCTTCGCGGTCGATTTCCGAGACGATCGACTTGAACTCGGTGTTCAGTTTCGTCCGGTCAACCGTGGACGAAGACGACGCCGCCTGCGTGGCCAGGGTCGCGAGCCGGTCGAGCAGGTTGGAGATGTTGTTCAGCGCGCCGTCCTTGATCTGGAGCGTCGACAGACCGTCGCCCGCGTTGCGGATGCCCTGGTTGAGGACCGCGACGGTCGAACGGTAGGTGTTGGCGACCGCGAGGCCCGCCGCATCGTCACCCGAGTTGTTGATGCGCAACCCGCTCGAGAGCCGGTTGAGGGCTTTCTGCAGCCCGTGGCTGGTGTCGATCAGGTTCGCCTGAGCGTTGGCCGATGCGACGTTGTTGACGACTGAAAACGAAGCCATGTGAAATCCTCCTTGAAAATACTGCCGGCATCCTTGCCGGCCTGCGGCGTCCGTTTCGTGGTCGCCGCTGTCAGGGAGGTAATCGGAAGGGGGGCAGGCTTCTTGAACAGCCCGGTCAGGCCAGCCGCAAGAGCCCGTATTTGAGGAGCCAAGTCAGCCCGTACCAGGCGTGGCTCGCCGGGGCGTCGGTCGAGGCCATCAGGTCTGCGAGTGATGCGCCCCCCTGCGCCCGGGCTAGGAGCGCTTCGAGAAGCGCCGTCCGGAGAATCGGTCCGGTCTCATTGTAGGGCGCGTCATCGAGTGTCGCTGTGGCTGCCACCACGCGCTGCTCCGAGTGGAGCGTGTGCGACGCGTAATGCGGGAAGATCGCGCCGGGCCCGAGGTTGAACGGGTTCTGGGGCGTGGGCGCTGGCACGATACCCGTCTTCAGGGCCTCCGCCGAGAGGCGATCCCACGTTTCCTCGTAGCGGGCGATGATGCGGCTCCAGCGGTACTCGCGGCCGACCTTGCGGCGTCCGGCGGCCCCCATCGACGTGCGCAGCCCCTCGTCTCCGACCAGTTGAAGCAGGCGGTCCGCCATCTGCGCGGTATCGATCGCAACGCCCTGCGACTGAAACAGTTGGGAGATGTTGGGATCGAGCAGGTCGAACCATTCATCCATCGGGTCGGACGGACTGCCGTAACTGTCGATGAGGAAGCCGTCCACGCCGTCTTCCACGACATCTTTATAGCCGTCGTAGCGTGAGGCGACGATGGGGAGCCCCGCCGCCATCCCTTCGACCAAGGCGAGGCCGAAGGTCTCCTGCGCGTTGTCGACCGGCGAGACCAGGATGTCGGCGGCCGCCAGCACGTCCGCCTTCTGATCGAGGGGGAAGTTGGCCTGTAACCGAACGTGGGCGTCGACGCCGTACCGGTCGATGCTGCCCTTGATGAGGCGCAGGTCATCGGAGGATGCGCTGCCCGCCAGGAGCAGGCACACCGGGCGCGAACTCTTGGGCAGAATCTGCTGCGCGAAGGTGCGCAGGAGCGGGCCCAGATCCATTTTCTGAAACGGCGTCATACGGCCAAGCGTCAGCAGCACGACGGCATCTGGCGCAATGTGCAGCCGCGCCCGCGCCCGCTCACGATTGCCTGTCTGCCTGAACAGGTCGTCATCGATGCCGAGCGGGAGGTGCTCAAGGTGGCCGGCGAATGCCCGACCGGCGATCGCCGCGCCGCCCGCAAGCAGCTTGTGCATCGCTTCGCGCCCGTCGCAGCTGATGCAGAAGATCGCGTCGTAAGGCGCCATCCCCGTGTGCGCGACGCGCACCGCATGATCGATGATGTCGCGCCCGTTCAGCGACATCGTCACGGCGGTGATGGGCCAGGGATTGGACGCGTAGCGGGAACGAATGTAGTGGAGCCCGGGCATGAACGCCCCCCATCCTCCGAGATGGAAAGCATGAAAGGCCCGCGTCCGCAGGAGCGCGGGCAGGCCGACGTAGTCGACATAGCGGATGCGCGACAGCCGTTCCGCCGGAAGTCCCCACTGCTGCACGGTCTCGGCAAAGACCTTCAGGTTCGAGACCGACGTGTTGCTGAACACGTACTCGTCGAACGACCCGTAAGTCAGCAGGGCTTTGGCGAAATCGTAGTTCGCTACGAGCCGACCCATCTGGCGGGGTTGGCGACCCGTTTCGAGGAACGGAAAGACTGAGCCGAAACGTTTCATTCAGGATACCGGCCGAAGGAGAACGGACTCCGGGCTGCCCGGGACGAAGCAATTGGAACGCCAACCGGCAGGCGTTTCGGTGCTGGCAAGGTTCTGGCTCTTACCGAGTGAGGAGTCCGCGCGATGAGGATCTGCACGGTGAATGGATCGGAGCATGAGGCCGGATCAGGCCTTCAAACATGGGGTCAACTGCTGGCCGCGCTCGAACAGGGCGATGGTCCGGAGCGCCCCGTGGTGACGGCCGTTCGGTTTGCGGGTGTCGACCAGCCGACATTTCGAGACCCGTCCGTGCTCGCGCTGGATCTGCACGCGGCGACCCCCGTTGATGTCGAGACGTTCCTGGCGGGAGAGCTCGTCGCGTCGGCTCGCCAGGCTGTGCTGAGCGGTCTTGACACCCTGACGTCGGCCGCGCGGGGCGCGGCCGACGCATTTCGGCTGCACGACCTTCCGCGGGCGCACGCCGGGCTGGTCGATCTTGTCGCGACCTTTCGCCTGCTCACGACGCTGGCTGACGCAGTGGGCCACGCGGATGTGCCGGCCGCCGACCGTGGACCTGGTCAGGTGGGCGCCGCGTACCTGGGCCGACTGAGCGCCAGCCTCGAGTCGCTCATCGCCTTCAACGAGAACGAAGACTGGATTTCGGTGGCCGACGTTCTCGAATACGAGATCGCGGACACATTGCCGCAGTGGGCGGCAGCATTGAAGGACTCCGAAGGGGATGCGTCATGAATACGTCGCCGGCATTAGTCGCGACGACGTTGGATCAGGACCGGCCGGTCGGCATGGCGGTCGCGTCTTCAGATGATCCGTCCGGCGGGCGGATCTATCTGTGCGATCCGGTCGCGCATGCGATCCACGTGCTTGACGCCTATCACCGGCCGATGTTTTCGTTCGGCGGGTTTGGCTCGCGGCTCGGCCAGTTCGACACGCCGACCGACATTGCGATTGCGTGGACCGAACCGGTCGCCGCCGCGGCAGCCGCAACGGACTTCGCGGTGCTCGCCGTGGCCGATCGCGGCAACCATCGTGTGCAACTCTTCGAACTGGACGGCGCGCCCCTTGGCGCCATCGGCGACCGCGCGCGCGAATCGCCGCCCAGTCGGTGGCCCGCCCGCACCGGCTGGCCATTCTTCAGGCTCGGCCCGATGCCGCCGTGTCCCTTCCCTTCTCGCCTCGAATGGCATTCGCCGTACCTCGATGTCGCGTGCATGGGCACCGTGATGGTACGGCTCGATCTGGGCGTCGCCCTGCTGCAGGATTTCGCCACCTGGATCGCGGATGCGCCGATCGTCGTGCTGCAGCAGGCGTTCCGTCGGTTCACCGTGGACGCGGACCTGGCGGAAATTCCGGACTGGTGCCTGCTCGAGATCGTGGAGCGGCTGCAGCCGGCGCCGCCCATCGCGGAGCGTGCCGTGCCGCTGGGGCGCGGATGAGCGTCACCACCGCAATTGGTGCCGTCGATTTCGCGCCGCCCGATCTTGGCGAGCGCGAAATTGACGAAGTCGTTGCCGTCTTACGCTCGGGCTGGCTCTCGACGGGCCCGCGCGTGCAGCGCTTCGAGCAGGCGTTTGCCGAATACGTCGGCAGCCCGCACGCCATCGCCGTCAATTCCTGCACGGCCGCGCTCCACTTGTCGCTGCTGGTGTCCGGCGTCGGCGCTGGCGACGAGGTCGTGACGACGCCGCTGACGTTCTGCGCGACGGCGAACGTCATCGTGCACGCCGGCGCCACGCCGGTCTTCGCGGACGTTGACCCCGTTACGATGAACCTGACGGCGGAATCGGCGGCGGCCGTGACGACGGTGCGGACGCGTGCCTGGCTGCCCGTGCACTTTGCCGGCCGTCCGATCGACACGGCGGGCTTCCGCGCGGAAGCGGCGCGACGCCGCCTGGCGCTCGTCGAAGACGCGGCGCACTGCGTGGAAGGCGTGTCGAATGGCGCGAAGATCGGCACGACGGGCGATCTGACGTGCTTCAGCTTTTATGCGACCAAGAACCTGACCACCGGCGAAGGCGGCATGGTGACGACGGCGTCGGACGAATGGGCCGAGCGCATTCGCATCAGTTCGCTGCACGGGATGACGCGCGGCGCGTGGTCGCGGTACAGCCGGACGGGACCGACCCGCTACGACGTGGTCTTGCCCGGCTTCAAGTACAACATGACAGACCTGCAGGCGGCGATCGGCCTCCACCAGTTGGCGTCGCTCGACACGCGCCACGCGCGGCGCGAGCAGATATGGCGACGCTACGACGCGGCGCTCGCGGGTCTGCCGATCGCCAGGCCGGCGCCCGTGCCGTCCGGCGACCGGCACGCGCGGCATCTGTACACGATTCTGGTCGACGACACGCGCAGCCGTCATTCACGCGACAGCCTGCAGGCCGCGATGCGCGACCGCGGCGTCTCGACGAGCGTCCATTTCACGGCACTCCATCTTCACCGTTACTACGCGGAGCGTTTCGGCTACACGCGCGGGATGTTTCCGGTCGCCGAGTCGATTTCGGATCGCACCTTGTCGCTCCCGCTTTCGTCGGGGATGGACGACGAGGCCGTGGACCGCGTCATCGACGTGCTACACGAGCTGCTCGGATGAACGCCACGCCGGCGCGGTTTCTGTTTCGTCTCGCGGCGGGTCCGCGCGTCGGGTTCGGCCACCTGATGCGCTGCCGCGCCCTGGCGCGTGCGCTGCGCGTCCGGCCGCTGGTGTCGATTCGAGGCGGCGCCGGTGCGCGACGCACGGCGCGCGCGCTAGGATGCGATCTCGCTGGTCGCGACGCGCTGTCTCACATCACCCTGCTGATCGTGGACGATCCATCGCCAAGGCACGCACGTGCCTGGTTGCTCCGGGCGAAGCGCGCGGGCCGGGCGTCTGCCACGATTCACGATCTGGGAATCGGCAGCCGGGCCGCCGACCTTATTGTCGACGGCAGCATCACCACGCGTTCGCCGCGCGGCGCCGCGGCCGGGCTCTGCGGTCCACGATTCGCCGTGCTCGATCCGCGAGTGGTTCATGCCCGCGCGAGGCGCCGCCGGCGCGGCGCGCCCCGCCGCCCGCGCGTGCTCATCGCGCTCGGCGGTGGCGCGCATGTGTTTTCCGTGGTCCAGCCGCTGGTCGGCGACATCGCGCGCCGCTGTCCCGGCGTGCGCATCGAGGTTGCCGCCGGCTTTTCGCGTCATCGGAGACCCTCGATTGGCTCTGCCCGATGGATTGAGCGCCAGGACGGACTGGCGCGAGATCTCGCCGAGTCCGATGTCGCGGTGGTGGGTGGCGGCGTGACGCTTTACGAGGCGTGCGCGATTGGTGTACCAGCGGTGGCGATTTCCGTCGTGCCGACGCAGCGCGTCGCCATCGAGGCTGTCGCCGCTAGGCGAGCCGCGATCGATGCGGGCGCGCTGTCCGATCGCGAGGCGGCCGTCAGCAGGGCAGGCGCCGCCGTGGCCGGACTCCTGCGGGACGGGTCCGCGCGCCGCCACGGTTCGTCGGCCGGCCGGCATCTCGTCGACGGTCGTGGCGCATTCCGTATTGCCGCCCGGTTCCGCGTGCTTGCCCGCGCCGCGGCGCGGAGGAACAGCCGTGGCTGAGCCCCGCGCGGTCATCTTCGACCTCGACGACACGCTCTATCCGCTCCGTAGTTTCGTGCTCAGCGGCTTTGCCGCCGTCGCGAGCGAGGCGGCGCCCACGGCCGGCGTGTCACCGGCGCGGCTCGTCAGCACGCTCCGTCGCGCGCGCCGGCGCGCGCGCGGACGCGAACTGCAGCAACTGTGCGATCGCTTCGATTGGCCGGCGTCGGATGTCGCGAGGTTCATCGAGACCGTGCGGCGGCACACGCCGCGTATCCGCTTGCCGCGGGCAACAGCCCGGGTCCTTGCGGCGCTGCGACCCCGCTGGCGGCTCGGTGTCCTGACGAACGGTGTGCCGGCCATCCAACGGCGAAAAGTCGCCGCGCTCGGCCTCGCCGATCTGGTCGATGTCGTCGTCTTCGCGACGGAATGCGGCGACGGCACAGGCAAGCCGGACCGCGAGCCGTTCGACGCCGTGCTCGACCGACTCGGCACGTCTCCGGAACGGTCGGTGTTCGTGGGAGACGACCTCGAGGCGGACATCGCGGGCGCCCGCCGTGCCGGCATGCGGACGATTTACGTGGCGCCGCGCGTGAGGCGCTGCGGCGGGCGAGCGGGGATCAGACCTGACGCGCGAGTGATAACGCTTCGAAGCGTGCCACGCGTCGCCGAGCGGCTGGTCACAGGAGGCAGTGGTGTCGGCAGGGTTTGAGATTGGACGGCGGCGTGTTGGCCCGGGCGAGCCGTTGTTCGTCATCGCCGAGATCGGACTCAATCACGGCGGATCGCTCGACCGGGCGCTCGCGCTGGTCGATGCCGCCGCCGAGGCCGGCGCGTCAGCCGTCAAGCTGCAGGCCGTGATCGCGGACGATCTCGTGGCCCCCGACTGTCCGGCGCCGGCGCACGTGCACGCCACGTCGCTGCGGGAGTTCTTTTCGCAGTTCGAACTCGATGAACGGGCGCACCATGCCATCGCCGCGCGGGTTCGCGCGCGCGGGCTCGCCCTGATCGCGACGCCGTTCTCGCGGCGGTCCGTCGGTCTGCTCGAGCGCATTGGTGTGGATGCGTACAAGATTGCCAGCGGCGACCTGACGTATCACCGGCTCATCGACGACTGCGCCCTGACCGGCAAGCCTGTTGTCCTCTCCACCGGCATGGCCACGGAGTCCGAGATCGCGCAGGCGGTCGGCTCCGCCACGAGAACGGGCGGCCGCACGGCGCTGCTGCACTGCGTCTCCGCGTATCCGGTGCCGCGGGGAAGTGAGAACCTCCGCGCGATTGCGACGCTCATCCGGTCATTCAACATGCCGGTCGGGTTGTCGGACCACGGAACAGATGCGTCGGCGGTGCCGATCGCCGTTGCGTTGGGCGCCAGCCTCTACGAACGGCATGTGATGCTCGACGGCGACGAACAGGCCATCGATCGCGCCGTATCGAGCACGTCCACGGAACTGGCGGCGATTGTGCGAGTGGCGGCCGAAGCGGCTATCGCGCTCGGCGACGGCCGGAAGGAGTGTCTGGCGGCCGAGCGGGATAGCCTCATCCCGAGCCGGCGATCGCTTCGGGCGGCCCGGCATCTTCGCGTGGGGCACATCGTCGGTCCCGGGGACATCGCCGTCCTTCGCCCCGGCGCCGGACTGCCGCCCGCGCGTGCGCGCGATCTGGTGGGCGTCCGGCTGACGCGATCGATCGACGCGGGGGCGCCGTTTCTCGAGAGTGACTTGGCAGCACAACGAGGTCAGCGTGAAGCCGCTTAACGTCCTTATCACCGCAGGCTCGCGCCGCGTGCCGCTGCTGCGCGCGTTCCAGACGGCGTTACGCGATCTTGGCGTGACGGGTCGCGTCATCGTGACCGACACCAACCCGCTGTCGCCCGCCGCGCACCTGGCGGACCGCTGGCACGAAGTGCCGCTGGCGAGCGAGCCCGGCTATCTCGAGGCGGTCCTGGCGATTTGCCGAAGCGAGCAGATCGGCCTCGTCGTTCCGACAATCGACGACGAACTCGTGCTGTTTGGAGAGGCACGGCCGCGGTTCAGCGCGTGCGGTGTGCAGATCGCCGTCTCGCCGCCGCACACCAGCTGCGTCTGCAATGACAAGTATCGAACGTCGGTCCTGCTGCGCGCCGCCGGCGTGGCGGCGGCGGAGACCTTTCTGCCGGCTCAGGTGAGCGGCGCGGCGGTCCTGCCGCTGTTTATCAAGCCGCGTTTCGGTCGCGGCGGCGTCGGCGCGTTTCCGGTCTCCACCCGCCGCGAGCTGGACTTCTTCCTCGAGTACGTCGGCGATCCCATCGTTCAGGAGTACCTGGAGGGTCCGGAGTTCACGATCGACATGCTGTGCGGCTTCGACGGCCGGCCGCTGTCCATCGTGCCGCGCGAGCGCGTCGTCATCCGGGCCGGCGTCATCGATCGCGGGCGCACGGTGCGCGACCAGGCGCTGATCGATCTCGCCCAGTCGGTCGCGCATGCACTCCCATTTCAGGGCCCCGTGAATATTCAATGCCGCGTTGTTGCCGGCCGGCCGATCGTGTTCGAGATCAACCCGCGGTTCTCGGGCGGCATTCCGTTGACGATCGCGGCCGGCGCCGACTTCCCCCGCATGCTGCTGCAGCTGGTGCGCGGCCATCGTGTGCCGCCGGCGATCGGGGCGTTCCGCGACGGTCTCTGGATGAGTAACTACGAAGAGACGGTGTTCCTCGAGCCCGACGGCGCGACGGGCGGAATGAAGCGGGCGCAGAGTACGACGGCCGTCGCCGTCGGAGAAGTCGCGTAATGCATTCCGAGGGGCTTATCGTGCTCCAGGCGCGTTTCGCGTCCCGCCGCCTTCCGGGAAAAGCGCTGGCGCTGCTCGGCGGCCGCTCGATGCTGGCGCGCTGTCTCGACCGTCTCCGGCTCGGGTTGGCGGCGCCGGTCGTGCTGGCCACGACCACCAATGCCGAGGACGATGCGCTGGCCGGCCTCGCGCAGTGCCACGGCGTCCCCGTTCTTCGCGGACCTGAGCACGACGTGCTGCGCCGCTTCGTGCTGGCGGCGACCAGCTTCGGCGCGACGTATGTTGTGCGCGCGACCGCAGACAATCCGGCGGTCGACATCGAGGCACCGCAACGCGTGCTGGAGGCGCTGATTTCGAACGGCGCCGAGTATGTCGTGGAATCCGGCCTGCCGTACGGCAGCTGTGTCGAAGCGATGACGGTCGATGCTCTGAAGAAGGCCGATGTCATGGCGACAGCCTCCGACGATCGTGAGCACGTCACATCGATCATCCGGCGCGATCGACGGTTCCATGCGATCGAGATACCCGCGCCCTTCGCCCTGCATTGTCCGCACTTACGGTTGACGGTCGACTCCATGTCGGACCTGGCGTTCATGCGCCGCCTGTGGTCCAGCCTCGGGCACCCGGCGGCGGAGCCGCCGCTCGCCGCCATGATCGCGGCCGCCGACCGGCTCACGCCCCGGATGACGGAGGCCGTCTAGATGATCAGCGTGACGCGTCTCGACGGATCGCCGCTCCTGCTCAATCTGGATCTGATCCTGTCTATCGAGCAGACCCCCGACACGCTCGTTTCGTTGACGACCGGCGACACGGTGCTCGTGAAGGAAACGCCGGAAGAACTCGTGGACAGGGTGACCAGGTACAAACGGGAACTGCTGCGAGCGGGCGTGGGCACGCACGGGTCAGGGGAGCGCGCATGAGGGGGATGCCGGGACGGCGCCTGGATGCGACGTCTCTCGCCGGCGTGCCGATCGCGCTCGGCGTCGTGCTGGTCGCGCAGGTGCTCGAAGGCGGCAGCGTGCGATCGCTCTGGCAGCCCACGGCCGCCCTGATCGTCTTCGGAGGCACGTGCGGGGCCGTGCTCGTGAGCTTTTCGCTGGGTGCGGTCGTTCGCACGGTCGCCGCCCTGCGCGACGCCTTCGGCACACCGCACGATGACATCGAGCCGCTCGTGAAGCGGCTCGTCGGCTATGCGATGGAATCCCGGCGCCGGGGTATTCTCGCGCTCGAGCCCCATCTCGAGCGCATGGCCGAGGGATTTCTGCGCAATGCGCTGACGCTCGCCGTCGACGGGACGAATCCGAAGACCGCGCGTCAGATCCTCGACATCGAGAATCAGGCGCACCGGGCCGTAGCGGAGATTCCGGCCGACGTGCTCGAGACCGCCGCCGGCTATACCCCGACGCTCGGCATCCTTGGCGCCGTGCTCGGCCTGATCCATGTCATGGAGAGTCTCAGCGAGCCGACGAAGCTCGGCACGGGAATCGCCGTCGCCTTCGTGGCCACGGTGTACGGCGTCGGCGCGGCGAATCTCGTGCTGCTGCCGCTCGCGACGAAGCTGCGCTCGCGCGCGCGCCATGAGGGGCTCTACCGGGAGGTCATCATCGAAGGCGTCGTCGCCCTGCAGGAAGGGCTCAACCCGCGGCTGATCGAGCAGAAGCTGCGAAGCTACGTCACGCCGTCACGGACAGCGCCGCGCGAACAGCGCGCGGCGTGAGGAGAGGACATTGACAAGCCACGCTGACCGACCCCGTACCGCAGCGCAGGACCGGTGGCTGGTCTCGTACGCCGACTTCATCACGCTGCTCTTCGCCTTCTTCGCGACGATGTATGCGATCTCCAGCGTGGATGCGCAGAAGCTGACGAAGGTGTCGCACGCGCTCCAGGTGGCGTTTGACGACTCCGCCCGGGGCCGATCGATCGCCTCGGACGCCGGCCTGCTGCCCAACCGTGGCTCACGCCTGACGCCGGGGGTGGTGACGACGGCCGAGGACGTTCGCCGGATCGTGACACGCGAGCTGGCACCTGAACTGATGGCGCACAGCGTCGATGTCAGTATCGACCGGCGCGGGCTGATTCTCTCGATCCCGGAAGCCGGACTGTTCGGACTTGGCAGCGATGAGCTTGCTGCGCCGGCGCAAGCCCTCATCGCGCGGATTGGGGCCACCGTGGCCGCGCTGCCAAACCAGATTCGGGTCGAAGGTCACACGGACGATCTGCCAATCCATACCGAGCGGTTCCGATCGAACTGGGACCTGTCGACGTCGCGCGCGACGAGCGTCATCGCATTCCTCATCGAGCGCGGCGGCATCAAGGCGGGAAGACTGTCGGCGGCCGGCTACGGGGAATTCCACCCGCGGGTCGAGAACCGATCCGCCGGCGATCGGGCCCGCAACCGCCGAGTGGACCTCGTCATTCTCAACGAGACGACCTCTGTGGCGGAGGAACCGTCTGTGACCGGGGCGCGATGACTGAGAGGTTGACCCCTGCGGACGAAGAGGCGCTGCTCGGCCGGCCAGTGCGTCCGTTGCTGACGGACGCCGACCGCGACATGTTTGCCGGAGAGCGATGTCTGGTCACCGGCGCGGGCGGTTCGATTGGATCGGAGCTGGCGCGGCAGCTCGCGTCATGCCGCCCCGCCTTGTTGACGCTGGTGGATCATAGCGAGCCTCATCTGTTTCAGATTGAACGCGATCTGGCCGAGCGGTGGCCGGACGTGCGGCTGGACCCCGTGCTCGCCGACGTGACGCGGCCAGTGATGATGCGCGTGGCGTGCGAACGTGCCCGCCCCCATGTGGTGTTTCATGCGGCGGCGTACAAGCACGTCACGATGGCCGAGCGCGCCATCTGCGCGGCGGCGCACGTCAACGTTCTCGGAACGGCTGCGGTCGCTGCGGCCGCCCGGGATGGCGGCGCCCGGTTCCTGCTCATCTCTTCGGACAAAGCCGCGTCCCCGCGCAGCGTGATGGGTGCGACCAAGCGGCTCGCCGAGCTGGTGACCGCACGCGCCGCACAATCGGATTTCCGCCCCGCCGTCGTGCGGTTTGGAAATGTACTGGCGAGCAGCGGCAGCTTCGTCACCATCATGCAGGACCACATCCGTCGCGGAAAGCCACTCCCGGTCACCGACCTGGACGCCACGCGCTACTTCATGACGGTGGCGGAGGCGGCGGCGCTCGTTCTGAAGGCTGACACCCTGGCGCGCGCCGGCGACACGTTCTGGCTCGACATGGGAGAGCCGGTCCGTATCGGGAGCCTCGTGAATCGACTGCTGGCGCTCGCGGCGCGGCAAGGATTTCCTGCCGTCCCCATTGAGATCGTGGGCCTGCGGCCCGGCGAGAAACGCTCCGAGCAGCTGACGACGCAGGGACTCGAGATGCGCAAGACCGCCCATCCGCGGATCTGGATGGCCCGCCAGGTTCGCGTGCGCCGGAAAGCGCTCGACGCCGCCGTGCGGGCGCTCGCCCGCCACGTCACCCGTGGCGACGCCTGGGAAACCCTCAACGTGCTCGCGGCGATCGTGCCGGACTACGAGCCGAGTGCCGAAGCGTGGACCGTCGCTCGGAGCGAGTGCCTCTACCGCCAGATCCCCGCCGCCGCACGCGCCGACCGCTTGTCCGCCTGAAGGTTTCAGTCCTCCCGCCGATTCCCTGCTCGGAGCGCTTCGAGCCGGATTGCCCCTATTTCAAGTGGAGGACGCGTGTTGCATGCCCCGCGTAGCCGTGCCAGTGGAACCGCGTCGACGGATCCGAACCCGACGATCGTGTCGGCGATGCCGAACATTCTCGTCGTCGATGATGAACCGGAGATCCGTGCGTACATCTGCGAATGCCTCGCGCGGCAGGCGTCCTATCGTTGCACGGGGGTCGGCAGCCCGCGAGAGGCGCTGGCGGCCGCTCGCGCCAACGCCGTCGACGTCGCCTTGCTCGACCTCTCGATGCCCGAAGAAGACGGCATCACGCTCGCGCGGCGCCTGCGCCAGGAGGTCCGTGACCTGCCGGTCGTGCTGATCACCGGCACGCAGAGCTTCGACGCCGCCGTCGAAGCGATGCGGATCGGGGTGCTCGACTATCTGCTGAAGCCGTTTGCGATGCCCGATCTGGTCGACGCCGTGGAACGGGCGGTGGCCTGGCGCCGCTCGGCGCTGCGCGCAAGACACGAGCGAGCCGAGATGGAGCGGCAGATTGCGGAGCGCGCGGTCTACCTCCGTGAGGCGTTCTCCGAACACGCGGTGGCCACGTCGGCGGCCCTCGCGGCGCTCCTCGAAACGCTGAACCAGCGGAATCCGGAAGCGCTGGCGCACGCCCGCCGGGTGGCGACCCTTTCCGTGCCTGTGGCAGCGGAACTCGGCATCGGCGAGCCGATGCTCGACACCATCGAGCGGGCGGCGCTCCTGCACGACCTTGGCAAGATTGCGATTCCAGACGCGGTCATCCACAAGCCAGGCCCGCTCACCGCCGACGAGCTCGCCATCATGCGCAGCCACGCCCAGATCGGGCATGACATCGCCATGGCCGTGCCGTTTCTGCGTCCGGCGGCCGAAATCGTCCTCGCGACGCACGAACGCTTCGACGGGACCGGGTACCCGCGTGGGCTGCGGGGCGAGCTCATTCCGATCGGCGCCAGGATTATCGCCGTCGTCGATGTCTTCGACGCGCTGACATCGTCCCGCGTCTATCGCGATCCCATCTGCATCGACCGGGCGAATGCGGAGCTCGTGCGGGGAGCTGGCTCGCACTTCGATCCCGATGTTGTGGCGGCGTGGCTCCGGCAACTGGACCGGACACCGGACATCGTCGGGCTGTGGGATACGCCAGAGACCGTGCAATGAACACGCAGGCGGTCGCGGACCTCTGCTCCCGGCTGGCGGAGGCAGGCGATGCGCGCGCCACGGGATCGGCGCTCGCGGACGCATTCGTTCGCGTGTGGGGGGCCGACGCGGCACTCGTCTGGTTGCCCGTGGCGGTCGCGCCCGACGCGCGCCCCGAAGACCACCTGTTCGTGTCCGGCGACGTTCTGACCGCGGCGCCGCCAGCGGAACTGCTCGCGGACCTGCAGGCGCACCACATCACACGGCGGCTCGTGGACCGGGGCTTGCCGGCCTCGTGCGTCGTCGATTTCCGGCCACCGCACGCCGGGCGAATGGTCGTCGCGTGGTGCGACGCGAAGGCGGCGTCTCCTCACATCGACGCCGCGCTGCATGTCGTCGCCGCGTATGTCTCGTTGTTGCGCGACCAGCGGCAGTGCGAGGAGCGCTTGGCCGCCGCCACCGCGGCGCTGCTCGAGGCCGAAGACCAGATTTCGCGGACGCGACGCGTGCGCGCGCTCGGCGAAATGGCCTCGGGCGTCGTGCACGACTTCAACAATGCGCTGACAAGCATCCTGGGATTCACCGAACTGGCGCTCGGGCCGCTCGAAAAAGGCGATGCCTTCTTCAACGATCTCAGCAGCATCCGCATGGCGGCGCTCGACGCGGCCGCGCTCGTCCGCCGGCTGCAGACGTTCGGACGCAAAGGCCGCGACGGCGACGGACGGGAAGTGGCGGATTTGAAGGAGGTGGTGCGCGTGATGCCGTCGCTCGTGCGGCCGCGCTGGATGCAACTCAGCCAGGTGCATGGCGTCACGTTCGACATCGTGATCGAGGCGCGGCCGGTGCCGCCGGTCCACGTCGTGGTGGCCGAAATCCGCGAACTGCTCCTCAACCTGCTGTTCAACGCGATCGACGCGATGCCGTCCGGCGGGCGAATCACGCTCGCGACGGGTTCGGCGCCAGACGGCGGCGCCGTGATCACGGTGACCGACGAGGGCATCGGCATGTCCCCGGAGATCAGCGAGCAGATCTTTCACTCGTTCTTCTCGACCAAGGGCGACCGTGGCTCCGGTCTTGGCTTGAGCGTGTGCCAGACGATCGCCGGCCGCCATGGCGGCCGGCTCGTCGTGCAGAGCGCGCCCGGGGCGGGCACGACGTTCACGCTGAGCCTTCCGCCCGCGCCGCCCGAGCTGGTGGCAGCCTTTGTGACGCAGACCGTCAGTATCGGCCCGAGGCCGATGGACACGCAGCGCATCCTGCTCGTCGATGACCAGGAAGAAGTGCGCGAGAGCGTCGGCGAAATGCTGCGCGCCCTCGGACACCACGTCACGGTGGCAGATTCGGGCGAAGCGGCGATGTCGCTTGCGGGCCGGCAGCGGCTTGACGTCGTGATCAGCGACGTCGGCATGCCCGGCATGAATGGCCTGGCGCTCGCGCAGCGCCTCCTGGCGCTCGCGCCCCGCGTGCCGGTCGTTCTCCTGACCGGGTGGGAACTCGACTCCGAGTCGGTCCGGCCGGGCAACGTCACCTTCGTTCTCGGCAAGCCGGTGACGATGAAAAGCCTCAGGGATGCGCTCAGTGCGTGTATGGCCGAACCCGTCGACAAGTGGAACGAGAAATGCTCCTAATCGTTGGCGCGGTCATCGTCGTGGCGTCGGTCATCGGCGGATACCTGCTTGAAGGCGGCCACCTAGTCGTGCTCAATCAGCCGTCGGAGTTTCTGATCATCGGCGGCGTCGCCGTGGGGAGCCTCCTCATCGGCACGCCCATTTCGACGCTGAAGCAGCTCGTCTCGCAGTGCGCGGAACTCTTCAAGGCGCTGAAAGGGAAGCGTCAGTATGTCGAGCTGCTGTCGATGCTGTTTCAGCTGTTCAAGCTGACGCAGCAGAACGGCCTGATGGCGCTCGAGTCGCACGTCGAGTCGCCGTCGAAGAGCGCCGTGCTGTCGAAGTTCCCGGACTTCCTGGCGCGCCACACGGCCGTCGAGTTTCTGTCGGACTCGCTCAAGGTCATGATCGTCGGCGGCATGTCGCCGCACGATCTCGAGATGCTGATGGACGAAGATCTGGAAGTGCGGCGGCATCATGCCGGCCGTCCGGCCGCGACGCTCACCAAGATCGCGGACGCGCTGCCCGGGCTCGGAATCGTAGCCGCGGTCCTCGGCGTCGTCATCACGATGGGGGCGATTGACGGCCCGGCGTCGGAAATTGGACACAAAGTCGGCGCGGCGCTCGTCGGCACGTTCCTGGGGATTCTGATGTCGTACGGCTTCACGCAGCCGCTGGCCTCCAGACTCGAGCAGTACATCACGGACGAGGCCCACTACGAGCTGTGCATCAAGACGGGGCTCGTCGCGATCTACAAAGGGCTGCCGCCGATGGTGGCGATCGAGTTCGCGCGCCGCGTGCTGCCCGAGGAACTGCGGCCGAGCTTCGACGAGACCGAGGCGTTCTGCAAAGCGCCCAAGCCGGAGGCGGTGGCGGCCTAGCCATGGCCACGCATCAGCCTGTCATCGTTATCAAAAAGAAAAGCCAGCACGCCGGCCACCACGGCGGCGCCTGGAAAGTGGCGTACGCCGACTTCGTCACGGCGATGATGGCGTTCTTCCTGGTGATGTGGCTCGTGGGCCAGAGCAAGGCGGTCAAGGCCGGCGTTGCCGGGTACTTCCGCGATCCAGGCGCCTTTGAGACGAAAGGCGGGAAGGGGATTCTGCCTGGCGGCACCGGGCCAGCGGAACCGACGCCGGAGCAGGCCGCGGCCAGTGCCGCGGCCGAGCGGATCGCGCTCGAGCGGAGCGTCAGTCACATCCGCGAACGGCTCGATAGCGTCCCGGAGTTCAAAACTCTGCGGAAGCAGATCGAATTCACGATTACCAGCGAGGGGTTGCGCATCGACCTGCTGGAGGCGTCGACGTCCAGCTTTTTCGACAGCGGAAGCGCCGGCATGCGGCCGGAGACCGAGCGCATTCTCGCCGTCATTGCGCGCGAGCTCGGAACGTTGGACAATGCCATCATTCTGGAAGGGCACACCGACAGTCATCAGTACACGAGCTCGGATCGATACACCAACTGGGAGCTGTCGGCCGACCGCGCCAACGCCGCCCGTCGCGCGATGGAACGGGAAGGGCTGCGGCCGGCGCAGGTCGTGAGCGTGCGCGGGCACGCGGACCGCCAGCTGCGGGTTGCGTCCGATCCGGTCGACCCGAGGAATCGGCGCGTCTCTGTTCTCGTGAAGAGCCATAGCCGTTGAAGCGATATCCGAAAACGACCATGAATCCATCGTCACGCCCCAGCGCGAGCGATGCTGCATCACCGCACGGCCCGCAGAGCGTCGATGCGTCTGCGTTCTACCGGAACATCGTGGAGACCGTCACCGACGCGATCGTCACTGTCGACGAGCGCCGGAGGATCATCCTGTTCAACCCGCAAGCCGAACGTTCGTTCGGATACTCGGCAGACGAAGTGATCGGGCAGCCAATCGAGTTACTGCTTCCGGAAGACTTCCGCAAGGCCCACGAGGCGCACGTCGCCGGCTTTGCCGCCCACGGCACGACACGACGTCAGATGGGAGCCGCGGCGGCCCTGTTCGGGCGCAGGAAGAATGGCGACAGATTTCCGATCGAAGTGACGATCTCGAAGTTCACCCACGACGGTGCGCCGCTGTTCACGGCGGTCGTCCGTGACGTGACAGCGCAAAGGCAGTCTGACGCCGCATTCCAGGAAAGCACGGAGCGGTTCCACGCCCTTTTCAAGAACAGCCCGACCCAGATCCTCGCGTTCCAACGCGACGGCGACGATTTCCGGATCGTCGAGTGCAATGACGCGGCGCTGAAGGCGACCGGCGGCGCGGCGGCGCGGCTGGTCGGCGTCCGCCTGTCGGAATTCTGGGCCGACCGGCCCGATCTCATCGACATGGCCCGGCGCTGCTTTCGGGACCGCACCGTGATCCGGAACGAGGTTCACTACCGGTATCGCACGACCGACACGCTGGCCTGGCTGGACGTCAGCCTGGGGTTCGTCCCGCCGGACTTCGCCGTGATGTTCGCTGGAGACATTACGGAACGGGTGGAAAAAGAAGGCCAGATCCGGCGTCTCACGGAGGAACTGGAGCAGCGCGTGCTCGAGCGCACGCGCGAACTCCATGCGAGTCAGGAACGCCTCGCCGACGCGCAGCGCCTGGCGAAGCTCGGCCACTTCGAGTACGACGTCGCCTCCGGCCACGTGTCGATGTCCGAGCAGCTGTTCGAGATGGCCGGGATGTCGCCCCGCGACTTTGACGGCACGCGCGCCGGATTCATGCAGATCGTGTATCCGGATGACCGCGCCCTCTTCGAGTCGGCGCCACGGACCGCGCTTGAGGATGGCAGCGGTCAATACAATATCCAGTTCAGAATTCTGCGCCCTGATGGCGGCGAGCGCACGCTGCAAGTGCGGGCACGGGTTACTTACGGCGCTGGAGGTGAGGATGTCCGTTTCTTTGGAGCCGTCCAGGATGTCACTGAGCGCCGGTTGGCCGAGCTCGAGGCACTCCACAAAGAAGAGTTGCTCCAGCGGGCGCAGAAAATCGAAGCCATCGGGTTGCTGGCCGGCGGCGTGGCTCACGATTTCAACAACCTGCTGACCGTCATTCAGGGGCGTGCGGAGAATCTGCGGGCGCGGCTGGATTCCCAGGATCCCGGTCACCGCGACACGCAGATCATCTTGAGTGCCACCGAGCGCGCCGCGGAACTGACCGACGAACTGCTGGCGTTCGGCCGAAAGCAGGTGCATTGGCCCGGCATGCTCAACATGGGTGACCTTCTCGAGAAGACCACGTCTCTGCTGGCGAAACTCTGCGGGCCGGACATCCAGGTCGCCGTCACCGCACAGCCCGGCCTGAGCGCAGTCTGGGCCGACTCCGCGCAGATCGAGCAGGCGATCTTCAACCTCGTGAAGAACGCGTCCGAACGCCTGCCGGAGGGCGGGCAAGTGACAATCGATGCCGCCAACGCCGACGTGATCGGCGATTTGGCGCAGCGGCTCGCCGCGCCGCCGGGTGCCTATTTGGAATTGACGGTCGGCGATAACGGGATCGGCATTACCCCGGCGCAGCGGGAGCATGCGTTTGAGCCTTTTTATGGGGACGAGGCGATTCGCCGAGGGAACGGCCTGCGGTTGTCGGCCGTGCACGGCATCGTCAAGCAGTCTGGCGGGTACATCGAAGTGGACAGTGCGCCGGAACGAGGCACCTGCTTCAGCATCTACTTGCCGGCGCTCACGACTGCGCCCATGGCCCGGACCCAGTCAGCCGGAGCGGCCGGGCCGGCTGACTCGGTCCTGGCGAACGACAGGACTATTTTGCTCGCCGAAGATGAAGATGATGTGAGGGAGATGGTGGGCGAATTCCTTGAATCAACGGGCTATCGTGTGCTGTCTGCGACCGATGGGCGTACGGCGTTGCGCATCGCCTCCGAACACGCCGGCCCGATCGATCTGCTGCTCACCGATGTCGTGATGCCCTTCATGCCCGGACCGGAACTCGCCGAACTCATGCGGCGTGAGCGGCCGGATGTGAAAGTTCTCTTCATGTCGGGCCACGTTGGGGAGTTTGCGCTGCCGACCGCCGCGTCCAGGCCGGACGCGCCGCTCCTGCGCAAACCGTTCTCGTTGGAGACCCTCGCCAGCACAGTGCGCGACCGTTTGGCCGCCGCCCGCTGAGCGTGATGGGGGCCGGCGATCCCGCTTAGTGCGTCGGGGCCTGTGCCGCGGCGGCTTCTGCGGCCGGATTCAAGATGATGAGATCGACGCGCCGGTTGCGCGTGCGGTTGGCGTCCGAAGAGTTCGCGATTCTCGGATGATATTCCGCGTAACCGGCCGCGGCGACGTGGTCTGGCTGAACGCCGGCGTGCTCCAGCAGGAAGGCGATGACGGTGGTGGCGCGGGTCGTCGATAGTTCCCAGTTCGATGCGAACCGGGCCGTGTGAATCGGAATGTCGTCGGTGTGTCCTTCGACACGCACCTGATTGCCGATGCCGGACAGCACGGATCCAAGGTCGTGCAGCAGCGATTGTGCGTCCCCGGACAGGTCGGCGCTGCCGACCGCGAACGCGCCCGCCTCGCGGATGGAGATGACCAGGCCGCGGCGGTCCTTTTCGATCTCGACCCGCCGCTCGGCGATCTGTTTAGCAAGCCGTTCAGTGATCTGTTTCTGCAGGTCGGCGAGCCCGACTTCGCCGCCCGGGCCGGCCCCCATCGACAACTTCGGCGCTGGCTTCGTTCCGGACAGGATCCGGCCACCTGTCGTGCCCGCCGCCTTCGGCTCGAAGGCCTCTTGCGTGGACTCCACCATCGCGCTGAGCTTCTTGGCATCCACCGTGGAGATCGCGTACAGGGTCGTGAAGAAGGCGAACATCAGCGTAATGAAATCGGCATACGAGACGAGCCAGCGCTCGTGGTTCGGGTGGTCGGCTGTGCGGCGCCGCGTTTTCCTCCGGTACGGCGGCATGGGCGGGGAAGTCGTGGCGTGGGAGCGCACGTCAGGCCGCCCGGCGCCGGCCCGAGGTCTCAGGTTCGGTCTGCGCCGCGAAGCCGTGGAGCTTTTCCTCGATGAGCTGCGGGTTGAGACCGTCCTGGATGGCCAGAACCGCTTCGAGCATCAGCTCGCGGCGCCGGGCCTCGTGCCTGGCTTTCATTTTCAGCTTGGTGGCCGTGGGAAGAAAGATCAGGTTCGCCGATCCGACGCCGTAGATGGTCGCGACGAAGGCGACGGCGATGCCGGAGCCCAGTTTGCTGGGATCGCTCAGGTTCTGCATGATCTGGATGAGCCCGAGCACCGCGCCCAGGATGCCGACCGTGGGTGCATAGCCGCCCGCCGCCTCGTATACCTTGGCGGGAATTTCGTCGTACTCTTCCCGGCTCTGGTTCTCGGTCTCGAGCATTTCGCGCAGGGCGTGCGGGCTCGCGCCATCGACGACCAATGCGAGCGCCTTGCGCAGAAACGGGTCGCTCACCTCGGGCAGATCGTTTTCAAGCGACAGCACTCCCGACGTCCTGGCGCGCGTCGCGTACTTCATCACTGTCGCGATGGTGTGCGACGGCGGTTCACCGTCCCAGAGGAACACCGTGCGCAGGGCGCCGAAGGCCCGGCGGACTTCGGTCAGCGAGAAGCTGAGCAGCACCGCGCCGAGCGTGCCGCCGAAGACAATCAGTGCGGCCGTCAGCTGCAGAATCGATTTCATCGATCCGCCCTCGAGTGCCTGGCCGAGGAGGATGAGGCCGATGCCCAGGGGCATGCCGGCGACCGACGTGAAATCGATTCGGGTGCTTTTCTTGCTCACTGCGGATCCTCACCGGTGCGCGGTGACAGGTACTGCGAGACGACGCGTTTGAAATCGATGACGCGTTGCACGAGCTGGGCCGGGTCGTCGCGAACCATGATCCGGTGCCCGTTGACGAGCGACAGCACCGTGTCCGGCGTCTGCTCGATGCTTTCGATCAGATCGTCATTCAGCAGGAGTGAACTGCCGTCGAGGCGTGTCACGGCAATCATGGCCGTGCCCGCGCGCCGATTTGCCCGCCCGCTTGCAGTGCGGCTGTGTACATGTGCATGGCGCTCCACCGGTTCTGGTAATCGTCAACGGCGGCGAATTCTGGAGTGTGGCCATCGACGAGGGGCGAGTGGAGTGGCATCACAGTCTGTCCGAGGGTGGCCGATTCTCTGAAATGAGGTGGCAGAGAGGAGCCGTCGCGTGCCTGTTCCCCCCGTCTCGGCGCCCTTCGACCCGTACGCGGCGCGGCCCGTGAGCCCGCCCGCGGAGAAGGCGGCCCGGAAGGGCCCGCGCGAGGAACCGAGCGATCGTCACGGCCACCACGACCAGCATGGGCCACCAGCCGACACACCGAGCGAAGGAACGTCACGTGCTCCAGGCTCGGACTCCGTTGGCACGATGATCGATGTGCGCGTGTAGACCTCACCTATTCCGCTACAATTGAGGCCCCCGAATGCCCGGCACAAGTCCCCCGAGAACGCTTGCGCTGGTGATCGCGTCGCGCGGCAACCCGCAGACGCTGCAGGCGACAATCACCGAGAGCCTGAAAGGCGCCGTTCTCGAGTGCACCAAGGTCGTCGTCGGGCTGGATGAGGACGATCCCAGCCTCCAGGCGGCCCTGAGCGGCCTCGCGTCGTTCCCCGAGAAGGCCAACGTCAAGGTAGCGCTCGGTCCCCGGCCCGACGCCATCGGTAGTGTTTACAACCGGTGCGTCTCGCAGGAACCGGCCGACATCTACGTCAACGGCGCCGACGACGTGATCATCCGCACGGTCGGGTGGGATGCGACGATCGTCGACGCGACGGCGAAGGTGCCGGACTTCATCGGCGTCGTCGGCTTCGGCACGATGCCGGTCCCAAGCGCGTTACCGGTGATGTGTGCCGTCACGCGTCCGTTGATCGAACGGATGGGGTACTTCCTGCAGCCGTTCACGCCCTACTGGTGGATGGATACCTGGCTGTTCGAGATTACCCACCTGATCGGCCGCATGATTCCGGTGGACCTCGATGTCGAGTGCCTCGAGTGGAAGAAGACGCGCGGCATGCGCGAGCTGACCTATTGGGCCACGTTCTACGACGACATGCGCCCGCACCGTCGGGCGATTGCCGAGGCGATCATCAAGGACCCGGAGTTCATGACGACCGACGCGTTCAAGCAGGAGCTGCTCGAACGCATGGACCGTCTGTGCGACACCTTCAATCGGGCCAACAGCGGCCTGCGCGATCCGGCCCACGCCGCGAAAATCATGGGCGAGTTCGCGCACGATGCGCCGGCCGACGAGCGCTACCTCCGCGTCAAGGCGAGGTCGGTGGAACTCGTCAAGAGTCTCGCCACCGGGCCAGCTTCAACAGGTCCAATCCGTCCTTGAAGTGGCTGCATCGAACGGAGCCGTCGCACAGAATCTGAAGTCCTGCCTGGGTGACGCCGTTGGAGAACCACGTGTCCTCACCGATCACGCCTCCTCCGGCGGCAACGCCGAACTGGAACCACGGCGTCCGGATCTGCGCGAACACGTCGCGGTGTATGAGCGTGAACCCCAACCCGGTCTGGCTCGCAGAAAACACCTCGTTCGGCGGCGCCTCGATCCATGCGCTGCTTCCCGTCGCCTTCACGTTCGAGATGATGCGCCCACTAAGCGCGACGGGACATGGCGCCGTCGCCACGGGCGCCCCCAGCGCGAGCAAGCGCTCAACTGCCCCAACCGGTCCGATGACGTCGTCGTCGATCGTGAGGAGGTGGTCGGCGGTCGACTCGAGGAACCGCGACACGAGGCGCGTCCGTACGAGCTCGATGGGACGCCCGATCTCAAGGACCAGTTCGTGTCCGAAGTGCCGCGCCAAGTCCGCCGCACGCAGCAGGCTCGGTGCGTAGGCGTAACCGCGGGTCGGCATTCCGACAAGCACGCGTGGTGACGACGTCATGAGTGCCTAGGTCTGGTGGATGCGTCCGCCCGTGAGCGCGAGCAGATCGGCGCCGTGCCGAATTGACGCACACGTCACGCTCCCGTCGCACAGGATGGACAATCCGGCTCCCCGCACGGCCTCGCAGAACCACTCGTCGTCGGTCACGAACCGCGTCGTGGTCATCGTCGACAGGAACCAGGGCGGCGGCACCGTGGCAAACACTTCACGACGCACGAGGACGCAGCCGAGCAGGCAGCGTCGGACGGGAAAGATGCGCGCGGGAATGGTGTCGGACCACGTCGGGGCAGCCAGCGTCTGCACGTTGGACGAGAGCCGGTCGTCGACCCATTGGGGATACGCGGCGGTCACGACAGGCGCACCGGCCGCGAGGAGCCGATCGAGGACGTCCGCGGGCGGGACGACGTCGCCCTCGAGCATCAGCGCGTGGGTCGCCTCGGTCTCGAGGAACGACCGCACGAATTGGTCGCGAATCAGACTGAGCGGCTCCGCGACACGCCAGGTCAGAGAGGCGCCTTCGCGACGGGATAGCTCGACCGCACGGATGGCCGCGCCGACGTACGGATATCCAGGCGTGAACAGCGCGATGTTGATCTGATCCATCGGCCTCGGATCGACGACAGGAAGCATCAGCCTGAATAGTTTTGGAGGCGGCGGGAGTCGAACCCGCGTCCGAGAGTAAATCCCCGTGAGACTCTACATGCGTATCCGCTTCTTTTTTCTCGTACCCGGCGTGAGGAAGCGGCTCAAAACCGCCAGGCACCAGACCCG
>Ga0315281_10003205_pt1 | contig 24048 bp, 17 predicted proteins | sample YL17G07_0_MG_FD_204540 | JGI IMG/M metagenome (GOLD analysis project Ga0315281, IMG submission 204540) | Sediment microbial communities from Yellowstone Lake, YNP, Wyoming, USA - YL17G07_0 | ecosystem: Environmental > Aquatic > Freshwater > Lake > Sediment | place: USA: Wyoming | collected... | reverse complement strand
CCACATGTAACAATGTAACAGGTGTTAACAAGAAGGAAAAAGAAGCAAAAAGAAAGAAGATGCTACTACTACAGAATACTACCTTAAAGAACTAAGAATCTGGTCTTGACAACCGGGAGTACCTCACGATCCACTCGGCCTTGTTCTGCTCCAGGTCGTCCCGGAAGCCCAGGTGGCGGAAGCCTTCGGCGACGGCATTGAGTCCCGCCGACTCCGGCTGGTGCCATCGCGAGTTGTCGGTGTCGGCTCCGTTGACGATTTTGGCCAGCAGCACAATCGCCGGGTCTTGGGCCAGGTTGTACTTCTTCACGATGGCATCGAAGGAACACTCCTGCCCGTGGTGGCCCAGTTCCACATTCGGCACGTCATAGGGCACCGCTTCCAGCCGTCTGGCCTCGTCCATCACCTTCTCGGCAGGGACGAAGAGGAACTCGGCCTGGGCGTCGACGAACCGCCGAATAAGCCAGGGGCACGCCACCCGATCCACCTTCACATGCTGGCGTGTAATCCATTTCATGATTACCTCTTTTTCTCTCATTTGCGCAGAATCGACTATGACCGCGTGAGCACATACGCCAGGAGTCGAGGATGGTTCGCCTTTTCTTTGCGCCTGTGCTGGTCTGCACAATAGAGGAATCGGTGAGCCGAGCCCGCTCTACTACACCGACCACCTCAATTCGGTGGGTATGGCACACGTGTTGTCGTCCAGGGGTTGCGCGGCTCGTTTCGTCCAGCGGTGGCGTCGACCGGCGCCAGCGCCGCTACACGCCCAACGTAACCGCAACGAGCCTCGCAACCGCTCGCCGGACACAAGATACAGGGCGTACGCCATCGCACCCACAGCCTTAGAGTAGCCCGCTTAGCAGGGTGTGCCGCGCACACCTGCTCCATTAGGCGAGTTATGGACTCCTATATATGAGATACGCCCCTAAAGCTTAACCTAAGGGCTGACCCCAGCCTCCCCCTTTCAAGCCAAACAAACCTTGTTCCTGCCACTTCAGAATAACAGTTGTTACGAAGTGCAAGCAAAACTGTGCACCGTCCTTGAGATCGCTTGCAGAGAGCTGTTCTGCGGTCTCGGCGATTCGTCTATATGTGAGGAAATCAATTCTGTACTCTTCAAGGAATTGCATTCCTGTGGCGGCTTGCCCCCATTGAACAATTGCTCCACGTAATTCGCGCGCGAGATCGTAATGGTCGGTGTCCCTGTATTTCTCAACGTACTCTTCCCTTAAAACTTTCCTTAGCTCTTCAGACGCGCCCCAGTATCCTGTCAGCATACCCGCTGAGTAAAAGACATCAGCCTTGTCAAAGGTCGCTGATATGAACGCGTCGTCACACAACTCTATGCACTGTCTAAACTCTGCCTTTCCGAAGGCTTCATCCGCTATCCGCACCTGTTCTTTCAGTTTCTTATCATCAATCAACTCCGAGAGACAGAGTTTATCGTAGGATATGCTAAATACCTTGTCGCAAACCTCGATCAAGAAGTCTTCTGCGTAGCCCTTGTACTTGATGACAGAATCTAATGAGGGAATATCCCCGGAATGCTGTATGGCGTTCCTCAATCTATGCAGGCTTCTCATCTGCTCTATTAAGGCTACGCCATCAAGCTGCCCTAAAAGCTGCTCAATGTATTTCTCTGGCACTTTGCCTTCTTTGATAACGGCACATCTTAGAATCATTTCAATGGCATTATCAAAGTGATGGACTGCTACCATTCTGCTTACATCATCTTTGTGTAAAGCATGCGTGCAGCCATGTAAATAAAGGCTCTTGGCTAAGACTAATTGCCTGATCTGTGAACCGCTCACTCCCATTTTGGATAATCCCAATCGCTAAATCGCTTTGATCCCTTGAATTCGGGGGACACCTTACCTATTTCCCGGCGCGCGTTCGGTGCACATGGGGGGTTAGTCATCACCTTTTACGCAGTCATTGTGTATAAATCCCCTAAGGGCCATTCCTTTCTCGAAATGCGAGACATGCCAATACGGCCCATCTCCACTCAAGCCCTCAACTCGGTAGTCGGTATCAATCTGCGTCATACCGGGGGGCGTATGTCCCTTAACCTGCGAATTCTTGTCTGCTTTCCCATAAATCGGGACATCCTCTTTAGTTAGGTTCAAGCAGTACTTCCCTTGATCGGCCCATTTGGCCGCTTGCCGAGTTCGATCGATGGATAAGATTACATCAAGCGTGGCGGAGAATATGTAGTCGATCTTATCGCATAGAACCTTCTTATCCAGCTTGCCAAACTCGTGCTTTACGACCCATGTTCCATTCTTGGTCTTGTAGACCTGCGGCGTAAGCCGCCAGACGTTCCAGTAAGCAGTGTTATCGGCACCTTGCGATAGAAGCTTCTGATTGACATTGGTGTGGTCGCAAACGATGAAATCCGTAGGATCTGCGACGTACTCTTCAATATACTGCTTGTTCTGTGCGTAGTGGGGAGCGTCCGTTAGCCACAGCGCTGCCAACAATCCGACCGGATTTCCGTCTTTGTAAGCCGAAATATCGTAATGCTGTTCGACTTCCAGAAATAGTGCCTTGCGGCAATTGATCGCGCAGTCTTCCAACTCGCCCGCTTCAAGAGCCTTCTTTGCTTCAAGCAAGACTGTCTTAGTCTCTCCATCACGAAGCAGATCGATAGCACTGACCGTAGAGAACGATGCTCCAAGAATCGAGGCGGAAACCTCGTCAAAGAATTCCCGAACCGCCACAGCGATTCGCTCACACTCGTCCCTCGCGGGCTGGATTCCATGGTGTTTGGAAGCAATGCGAACTCGGTTCAACTGAAGCAATTTGCTCTTGAAGGGCAACTTCTTTGGCGAAATTTTGGCGTCGATCTCCACAAAGTACTTGTCGAATTTAGTGTTCTGATCAATGGCGGCACCGATGTGGTCGGCCACCGCGATGAGAAACGACTCGGCCGCATCCTGGAAAAGATTGACCGCAGAGAACAAATGCATGTCATTCGCAGAACGAAGGCTCGCGGACCCAAGCTCATAAAGATGCCGAGCCAAACTGAGTCGCCGTACGGTTTCGATATCCATCTTAATTCGCCGTGATGACTAACAATAACTAGATTGACCCGCACGAGATGCGGGACTTCGGTTTCCTGCCCGCATGAGACGCCATGGTAACCAGCCTTCCGCCGACGATGACTCTTGAGCCATCAATCTGCTGCATTGAACTGGCCCCCTTGTCACGGCGTCTTATGCGGATCGGCATGTGCACCTCCAACATCCGGTTCTCACTTGCTCACGGCCGGAATCGTAGCATGGCCGGTCGGGCAGGTCAAGCGGGGGGAAAAAAAGGAAAGGAAGGTGAGAAGGGGACATTCTACTTTTCTACGTTCCCGGGGGAAGAGGCGCATCTCGTGGAAGTCCGCATGGGCTGAAGCCATCCTGAAGAACTGATCCACAGATTTCCCAGCCCGGCCTTCGGCCGGAACCAATTGCGTTTTTCGCTTTGGGGCTACCAGCAGGTTGGGGGCAGCGGATCGCGGATCACGCTGAGCGGGTACTCTCTGGCTGCTGGTAGTCTGCCGTGCGTTAAACGCCGTGTTCACCTCTGACATAAAATGCGCCCACGCAATGACTTATCAGACAGCCGCAGAATTATCTGGAAAGGATTTTCAGTTGTTACGAGTTAGTAGCGCAGATTTGACTGTCTGAATCTGTGAAATCTGGGCAATCTGCGGACGATCTCTTGAGCTTTCGTATGGTTGGCGTATCTCGCGGTTAAAGGACGGTGGGCACAGCCCACCCTACGCTGTCACTCAAACCACGTAAACTCCCGTGTGACAAGGCCTTATCACTTTCTATCAGTGACAAATGAAATGCCTGCATGGTCTGGAATTTCGCTTGACGGGCAATCCGGGTTATTGTATGATAATAAAGCAACTGAATGGCGAATCATTAATAGCTAATAGTGAATCCGGAGGGTTTGATCATGACTGGTGAAGCTCACATCCTCGCCCAACGTCGAGATTGCTTCGTCACTGCGCTGCTCGCAATGACAGGAAGGGGTGGGCACAAAAGGCCAATTGTGCAAAACAAAGCCAATTTCGGAGTGTTCACATGAACGATTAACCATCGGTCACGAAAAGGGTTATGTAAAAAGGATACGAATTACGCGTTCGCAAAAACAAAGCCAATTTCCACCAGAAGTTTCAAGTTGGGAGTTTCAAGTGGGCACCCCGCACTTCAAACTTCACACTTCCCAAGAAACGCCTCACGGCGTCACTACGAACAGGAGCTGTGTGCAAAACAAAGCCAATCTGCGGAGAACCAGAAGAATGTTAACTGCCGTGCAGGAAAAGGGTTATGAGAGTTATGCCCGACTGGTCGGTCATGCAAAACAAAGCCAATTTCCGGTCACGGGGACAATGGGGAGTCCCTTGCGGACACGGTCAGCGGAGTTTGATGATGGCCAGGGCGAGGGCGGCGAAAGCGGCGGCCAGCAGCCAGAAGCGGACCACGACCTGCGGCTCGCTCCAGCCGGCCAGATGGAAATGATGGTGCAGCGGGGCGCAGCGAAAGAGCCGTTTGCCGTGCGTGTACTTGAAGTAGCCGACCTGCAACACGACGCTCATCAGCTCGATCACGAACACGCCGCCGATGACCAGCAGGAGGATTTCGTTGCGTGTCACGAGGGCCCCGTAGCCCATGGCCGCACCCAGGGGCAGCGAGCCGGTGTCGCCCATGAACGTCTGGGCCGGATAGCAGTTGAACCACAGGAAGCCGAGGACCGCGCCCAGGATGGACGCATAGAAAATGCTCAGCTCGCCCGCCTGCGGGATGTGCGGCAGCAGCAGATAGCTCGCCCACGTGACCGGCGTAGTGCGCGACATCGTCTCGGAGGCCACGTAGCAGAGGATCACGAGGACCAGGCTGACCATCGCGATACACCCGCCCGCCAGTCCATCCATGCCGTCGGCGAGATTCACCGCATTGCTGGTCATGGAGATATAGAAGATGGCGACGAGAATGAATGTCCAGTTGGCCAGCGCCAGGCCATTCTTGTAAAACGGCAGCCAGAACAGCTTGCCGTCCGGCGTGTCGGTGAAGTCGAAGAACAAGAACGACGCGATGAGCACGGCCCCGGCAATCTGAAAGATGAGCTTCTCCCAGGCGAAGAGTCCGTTGCGTCCGCGCTGGCGGGCGGCGGCGGTCAGCTTGAGCCAGTCGTCCACGCCGCCCAGAATGCCGAACCACAGGAGCACGAAAATCGCTTTCTGGACGAAGGGATTATTGAGCTTGGCCCACAGCAGCGTGGTCGCAATGGTGGAGGAGAGAATGATCAGGCCGCCCATCGTCGGGGTATTGGCCTTTTCTTTGGTCAGCTCGTTGAGCTTGGCGTGGTAGAACTCCGGCCGGTCCCCGATTTTCTTGCGCATCAGCCAGCGGATAATCCGCGGGCCGATCAGCAGCGACAGGGCCAGACTCGTCAGGATCGCCAGAACGGAACGAAACAGGACGTACTGGTACGCATAGAAGTGCAGCGTATCCGAGAAGAAGTTGCTGAAGTGCCGCAGCAGATGATAGATCATCCTGTTTCCAACTCATGAATGACGACTGATTGCCGGCTATGGAGCCATGCTAAACAATCATCCATCATCCATAATCCTTAACCAATTTCTCAACCACCCGCTCCAACCGGGCCGTCCGGGAACCTTTCACGAGTATTATATCGTCTTCTTTCACGAATTCCTTCATATGGTTGCAGACGGAAACCGTGCTCTCGAAGCATTGCGTCTGCAAATCGTATCGTGCCGTTTCCCGGGCGACGCGGGCGGTGGTGCGCGGGGGCTCCCCGACGGTCACGAGCAGATCGACGCCGGCCTGGGCCACCGCCGTGCCAAGCTCCGCGTGCAGAGCCTGCGTCTGTGGGCCGAGTTCAGCCATCTCGCCGCAGATGAAAACCAGCCGGCGGCGGTGGTTCGAATCGGAACACGAGCGAAGGTTGCGCAGCATCGCCAGTGCGTTCTTCATCGATGCGGGATTGGCGTTGTAGCAGTCGTTGAGGACCGTCAGCGTGCCGATTTGCAGGGCTTCGGACCGCATCGAGACGGCGGAGAGGCTCTCCACCGCCCCGGCGAAATCATTAAGTGTCAGGCCGAACTGGTCGCAGACAGCCCAGGCCGCCAGCGCGTTTTCCACGTTGCCCGGACCGGGCAGCGGCAGACGCAGGGGTTTGCCCTGGATCTCGAACGTACTGTGGAGGGCCTGGCAGGCGATACGCTCCGCCCGATAATCCACGCTGGCGGACGTGCCGAAGGTGCGGAAGGGCCGCCCTCTGCTGCGGCAGGCGGCCACGAGCGGCTCGATATCCCCATTGATGATCAGAACACCCGCATCCGACAATCCATCAGCAATCGAGAGTTTCTCGCGGATAATCGTGGCCAGATCGCCGAAGCCCTCCAAGTGAGCCGGATGGGCGTTGGTCACGACAGCGATGTCCGGCTGGGCGATCCGCGTCAGGCCGGCGATCTCGCCCGGATGGTTGGCGCCAAGCTCCGCGACGATGACCTCATCCTGCGGCCCGGCACCGAGCAAGGTCAAGGGAAGTCCGATATTGTTGTTGAAGCTCCGCTGCGCCTGGTGGACGCGGAACCGCCGGCCCAGCACGTGATGAATGATCTGCCGCGTCGTAGTCTTGCCCACCGAGCCGGTGACCGCCACGACCTTGAACGCGCTCATCCGCCGGTACGCGCGGGCGAGGTCGCCCAGCGCCCGGATCGTGTCCGGAACTCTCAGGACCGGTTTATGGGCCGGGTCGGGGCTCTCGACCGGCCGCTCCACCACGGCACAGGCCGCCCCTTTCGCCAGAGCCTCCACCACAAAGTTGTGACCGTCGAAATGCTCGCCGGCAATCGCAAAGAAGCAATCGCCGGCCTGGAGGGTCCGGGTATCCGTGCTTACGCCCGTAAGCTCTATGTCGATCGCGTCGGCCGGCTCAGAACCTACGATCCGGGCCAAGGCGCCGACAGCCAAATTCTTCATTCGTCTTCGTCAACCTACGCGATTAAAGGAGTGAGATCGGTTCCATCCAACGCGGCGCGCAAGTATATGCCGGCAACAGAGATAAATCAAGTTGCACACGCACGCTCCTTGTTAAGAAGCCCGAAACGTGGTACAATTCCATGGATGAAGGTCCGAACGGTCATCAAGATGATAGAGGAAGATGGCTGGTTTATTGTCAGAACAAAAGGAAGCCATCGCCAATTCAAACATAAAGACAAGCCGGGCCTTGTCACAATCGCGGGGAAGCTGAGCGATGAGCTTGCTCCCGGCACGTTGAACAGTGTCCTTAGACAGGCGGGCCTGAAATGAAATATCTGATCATCATTGAAAAAACGAAAACGGGGTTTTCCGCCTTTTCGCCTGACTTGCCGGGGTGTGTCGCGACCGGCACCACGCGGGAAGAGACGGAAAAGAACATGAGGGATGCCATCGCCTTCCACCTGGAGGGCATGCAGCAAGAGGGACTGGAGGCTCCTGAACCACATAGTTTCTCGACCTACGTCGAGGTCTCCGCCTGAGCCGCAATCCTGGCGAGAGGGGCTTGTGCCGGAGTTTTTACCGGGGTTGGCTGCAGGGCCGCTGTCTCAGGCACTGGCGGGCGATGTCCTTGTCGCTGAAGTCGAATTTCTTGTCGCCGATGATCTGGTAGGTCTCGTGCCCTTTGCCGGCGAGCAGAATGATGTCCTCCGGCCGGGCATTCTCGATAGCCAGCTCAATCGCCTTCCTCCGGTCCGGCTCCACAGTCACCTTGTCTGAACTCGGATCATCAAACCCGGCCATGATATCGTTGATGATGGCATCGGGCCGTTCGGTCCTCGGGTTGTCGCTGGTGACGATGATCGTATCAGCCAACTGCTCGGTCACTCGGGCCATCCGGGGGCGCTTGGTCTTGTCCCGGTCGCCGCCGCAGCCGAAAACAACGGTCAGCCGGCCCTTGCACAAGGGTTTGAGCGTCGCCAGGACGTTTTGCAGGGCATCGTCGGTGTGGGCGTAATCGACGAGGACGGCGAACCCGTCGCTATCGACCTTCTCCAGCCGGCCCGGCACGCCTTTGAGAGAGGAAAGCCCGGCGGCCACCGTCGGCAAATCCAGACCGGCCGCCAGACACAGCCCGGCGGCGGCGAGGTGATTGGCCACGTTGTATCGGCCGAGAAGCGGCGTTTTCACCCGCTCTCTTTGTCCCCGATATTCGAGGGTGAATCTCGTTCCCTCGACCGTCATGGACTCGATCCGGGCGGTAAGATCAGCCGGCTCGTCTATCGCATACCAGCAGACGCGGGCTTTGGTCGCGCGGGCAATCGACTTCGATTCGGCTGCGTGTTGGTTCAAAACGGCGGTCGCATCCGGCGCCAGGGCCGAAAACAGTCTGGTCTTGGCCGCCAGGTAATTCTCCTTGGTCTTATGATAGTCCAGATGATCGCCGGTCAGGTTGGTGAACGCCGCGGCTTTGAAGCCGACGCCCGCCAGCCGGTCCTGGGACAGGGCATGGCTGCTGGCCTCGATGACCATATAGGCAGCGCCTGCGTCCACCATCCGGCGCTGCGCGTCGGCCACGGTGAGGCAGTCCGGCGTGGTCAGCGAGGAAGGTGCCGTGCCGGAGCCCGTGTCGTAAACGACTGTCCCCATCAGCCCGCACTTGCCGCCGGCCGCCTCGACGCAGGAGCGGACGAGGAAGGTCACCGTCGTTTTGCCGTTGGTTCCGGTGACGGCCAGATTCGTCAGCCGTTTGCCCGGGTTGCCCTTGGCCGCCTGGGCCAGGAGGCCCGCCGCCTGCGCCGGGCTATCCACAGGAACGAACACGAGATCGCCGGGTGTATTCGAAAGGCTCGGCCCGGCCCGGCCGGTCTCGCAGACAATGTATCTGGCTCCTCGGGCCGCCGCCTGGCTGATGAAGTCGTGCCCGTCGCAATTGGGTCCCTTAATGGCGACGAAGATATCGCCCGCGCGCACGCGCCGCGAATCGATCTGGACGTCAGGGGCGGCGTTCGACGACACGAATCTCAGCAACTCATCCAATGTCATGGTTTCCCATCCTGTATGCGGGATCGCGCAAAATGGCCCAACCTTCGTAAGTCTGCCATTCTACGCCAGATACAATCGCGGTGCAACGTGATGAAGCCGGGTGTCGCATCGATATCATTATCGGCGCACCGGCTGATTTGGGATGAAAAACGAGCGTCCGCTACGTATAATAGCCCGGCTGAACGAGCCGTCTCGTGCACAGCGGATTGGATTGTGAAAGACAGCGGCCGGCGGAGAGCATCGGGCCGCCTATTCCTCTTTCGGAAGGAATCACATGGTCAGACGGAAGTATCTTGCTGCTCTTTGCCTGGTTTGGGCGATCAGTGTACCGGCATTTGCGGAGACGGAGACCGAATACCTGGCGGTCTTCATGGACGGCAAGAAGGTCGGGCACGCGGTCAACACGCGTGTCGTGGAGGGTGGAAAAGTCACAACGAGCGATGACATGAGCCTGACGATCAGCCGCATTGGCATCCCGGTGACGATCCAAATGACGGAGACGAGCATCGAGACGACCGACGGCAAGCCGCTGGGCTTCGAATCCGTTCAGCAGTTGGGGGCCATGACCATGAAGATTGCCGGGACCGTCAACAGCGGGGGCGTGGTTGACCTGATGACCTCATCACTGGGAACGCAAGACAAGAGCACGATGCAGTGGCCCGCCGGAGCCGTCATGGCCGAGGGTCTGCGCCTGCTGACGCTGAAACAGGGCCTCAAGGCCGGCACCGAATACACGGTGGACATCTTCAGCCCGGGTGTCATGCAGGCGGTGTCCACGAAGGTCGTCGTCGGGCCCAGGAAGGAGGTCGATCTGCTCGGTCGGGTGGTGAAGCTGACGGAAATGACGACAATCCTGAACATGCCTGGCACAGGCCAGATCACGAGTACCAGCTACGTGGATGATGACTTGGAGACCTTGAAGAGCACGCTGCCGATCGCCGGGATGCAGGTTGAGATGATTTCCTGCCCGAAGGAGTTCGCCCTCGGCCGGAACGACGTGGTCGAGCTGATCGATAAAATGTTCGTCAAGAGCCCCGAGGGGATCGACAACGTCGGCTCAGCCTCCTCCATCCTGTACACGCTGAACCCCGGCAAGGTCGCCGATCTCGTGCTCCCTTCGACCGACAACCAGAAAGCCACACGCCTGCCGGACGGGCGGATTGCGCTGCTGGTAAAACCGGCCACGGTCCGCAAAGGCGGGACCTTCCCGTACAAGGGCGATGACCCCGCGCTGCTCGAAGCCACCAAGCCGACCCGATTCCTCCAGAGCGAGCACAAGGAAATCGTGGCGCTGGCCCGCCAAGCCGTGGGCAACACGAAAGACGCGACCGAAGCCGCCCGGCGCATCGAATCCTTCGTGGCCCAGTACATCACCAATAAGAGCCTCTCCATAGGTTACGCCTCGGCCGCCGAGGTAGTCGAGAGCCGCCAGGGCGATTGTTCCGAGTTTGCCGTGTTGACGGCGGCCCTGTGCCGCGCCGTCGGCATCCCCGCCCAGGTGGTCGTCGGCGTCGCCTACGTCAAGGACTTCGGAGGTATCGAGGGCTTCGGCGGGCACGCCTGGACCCAGGCCTACATCGGCGGCGACGAGCGCGGGCAAGGCGGCAAATGGATCGGCCTGGACGCCGCCTTCCAGAGCAGCGGCCGCGGCGGCTACGATGCCGGCCACATCGCCTTGGCCGTCGGCAGCGGCGAGCCGGCCGACTTCTTCAACATGGCCAGCGCCTTAGGCCAGTTCACCATCGAGAAGATCGACATCCAAAGAGCGAGATAGAGGGTCTCGGCACAGGTCCTGTTCGTCCGATTGGCCTATAGGTCCCATGGGACGAATAGGACATGTGGGACACGTAGGATTTGTTGACCGCTGGTCTCTACTCGAACTGGATGTCCACAGTGACGAATTCGACGCTCGTGTTGCCGTTGTAGTGATTTAGTTGGGCTTCATAGGCGATACTGAAGAATTCGCTGTCGAGCAGCTTCTTTTCGAGATGGGCCATGCGGAAGCCCACGCAGCGGACGGTCGTGGTGTTGTCGGTGATGGCAAATTGCAGGTGGTCGTTGGTGGAGCCGACCCGCCGGGGTGCGGCGATGAGCCGGACGCCCTTGGTGGCGAAGACGGGCACCGGGTTTCCTTGCCCGAACGGGCCCAGCATCTTGAGCTGACTGACGGCGTCCCGGGTGAGCATCCGCAGGGGCACTTCCGCGTCAATATCCAGCCGGGCGACAACGTCCTCCTCCCGGAGGTTGCCGGCCGCATAGGTCTCGAAATCGGCGGCGAACGGCTCGATCTTTTCCGGGTGAATCGTCAGGCCCGCCGCCATCTTGTGGCCGCCGAAGCTGTTCAGATGCGAGGAGCAGGCCTGGATCGCCGTGAGCATGCAGAAGCCCGGGATCGACCGGGCCGAGCCCTGGGCCATGCCGGTCTCGCCCGGCGAAGCATTGATCATAATGGCGGGACGGAAGAACTTGTCGACCAGCCGGGACGCGACGATGCCGAGAACGCCCGTATGCCAGCCCTCGGCGGCCAGGACGATACTCCTGCGGTCCGGGTGATTCAGGCCGCGCTCGACGACCAGCTCGCAGGCTTGCTTGAGCATCTTGCGCTCGCACTGCTGGCGCTGCACGTTCTGCCCTTTGAGGTATTCGGCAATCTGCATGGCGCGCAGCTCGCTGGTGCTGGTGAGCAGCTCGACGGCCAGCCGTGCGTGTCCCATCCGACCGGCCGCATTGAGCACGGGCGCCAGGCGAAAGCCGATGGCACAACTGTCCAGCCCGCGGGCCGTCAGACCTGCCGTCTCAATGAGCGCCCGCAGGCCGCACAATTTGCTCTGAGGCACCGCCTGAAGCCCGAATCGCGTCAGCACACGATTCTCGCCCCGCAGGTCCACGACATCGGCGATGGTCCCGATGGCCGCCAGGCTCGTGGCGTTGAGCATGAACTGGCGCAGGTTCGCCTCCAGCCGGGGCCCGCCGCTGAACTGCTCGGCAATCGCCCACGCCAGCTTGTAGGCCACCAGCGCGCCCGCCGACTCCTGGTTCGGATAGGATTCCTCCAGGGCCGGATGCACAATGGCCATCGCGTTGGGCAGGACCGGTCCGAGCTGGTGATGGTCGGTGATGATCAGGTCCACGCCGAGCTTTCTCGCCAGGTCGGCGGCCTCGAAGGCCGCGATCCCGCAATCGACCGTGACGAGAACGCGGGTCCCCGCCTCCGCGAGCGAGCGTACGGCGTCGCTGTTGAGGCCGTAGCCTTCCTCGATGCGGTGCGGAATGTAATAATCGACTTGAGCTCCGAGCAGCGTCAGGAGCTCCCAGAGGATGGAAACGCCCGTGATGCCGTCAACGTCGTAGTCGCCGTAGATAGTGATTTTTTCTTTTTTCTCGACAGCCTCTTTCAGCCGGACCACCGCCGGCTCGATCCCCGGCATCCGGGCGGGCCGGATCAGTTCGGTCAGCTTCGGCTGCAGAAAGACGTTGCCCGCGCCGACCTCGGTAATCCCGCGATTGAGCAGAACCTGCGCCACCAGGGGTGAAATCTTCAAACTCTGGGCGAGCGGCTCGGCCCGCTCGTCCGCGGGCGGAATGACCCAGTAATTCTTTTGCGTCCGTGCCGATAGCGGCATTTTTTCGCTGCGTCCCATGCATTCCTTCGGAAAGCCATACCAAAGCCCCCTTATACCAGAGACCCCCACCGGGACGCAAGGCTTCTTCCGACCGCGCCACCTGGGGCGCAGATGGAATGATGGAATACTGGAATGCTGGAAGAAACCAGGCGCCGGGCGGCAGCCTGTGGTTCCCTCCATATCCAGCGAGTTGATAAGGATTTGTGCATCCCGGACCATCGTCAAAGCCCTCCGCGTGAAGAATGCGCGAATGATTTTGGTTGTTTTTCTGTTGAGACACAATAACTTTGGAGAACGTCGCATCGCGCGACGCATTTCGGGCCGGTGCCGCGCCGTGGGCCGGCCCTCGTGAAAAGGAAGGGAGAAACCGTGGGCGGACATAGTTGTCACCATTGCGTCTATTCGGTCTGCGACCTGGAGCGGTCGTTTCGCTTGCTGTGGCTGGGCGAGCCCATCGTGCCGCGATGCGCCAATCACCCGCAGTGGCCCGGGCAGATGCACGATGTGCCGGGCGTGCCCTGCCGGAACTACCGGCCCAGGCCCATTCTGCCCGAGGGCGACAACGTCCGGCTGATCCCGCTCGGCGACGGCTTCTACGCCTACGTCGACGCCGCCGATTACGACTGGCTCGGCCGCCACACCTGGCATCCGAGCAACGGATACGCCTCCCGGCGCGAGAAGGGCAGAAGAATCTACATGCATCGTGAGATCATGCGCCCGCCCAAGGGGATGGTCGTGGACCATATCGACGGCAACATGACCAACGACTGCCGGTTCAATCTCCGCGTGTGCACCCGCGCGGAAAACCAGCACAACAAACGCAAGCGACGCGGCGCACGCTCCAGGTTCAAAGGCGTCTTTTACTGCGAAGAACACCGCAAGTGGTGGGCACGGTGTCGGGTAGGAGGTCGGGTTCACTGGCGCGGCTATTTCGACGATGAAGTCGAGGCGGCCCGGGCGTACGATCGCTTGGCAGTCGAATGCTTTGGCATATACGCCCGCGTGAATTTCCCCAAGGAATGGCCGCCCCAACGCCGGCAGGAGGTCTACGCGCACCGGGCCGCGGCGGCGAAAAGGGAAGGCGGGAAGCGGAGGACAGAGGACGGAAGACGGAGAACGGCGGGAGAAAAGAAGGTGAGAAGAGCAGAAGGCAAGAAGGCGGGAAGGAAAGAAGGTAAGACGACGCCCCCCGGCGGGAATCCAAGCGCAAAGGGCAAGAGCAAGAAGCCTCGCGCAGAAACGCGGAGGCGCAGAGAGGGGAAACGAAGGATGAAGGTGAGAAGAGCAGAAGGTAAGAAGGCCAGAGCAGTACACAAGCCGGCCGGGGGGACGAGCAAAAGCCTCAGACGCAAGACGCGGAGAAAGGGCGTGGGCGGCAGCCAATAGCCGGGAACCGGGAACTGACAACTGCCAACCACTTTTCAACCGCAGAGGAACGCTGATAAGACCGGAATGTGCTCGCACAAAGGCACAAAGAACACGAAGAAGAGCGCTGCCGAAATGACTCTCCCCCTTTGCGGCTCTGTGGCTTGGTGTGAGACCCAATCCCTGCTGATCCGCAGATTTCACAGATTGGCGCAGATTCAAGCATCAATCCCAAACGGGCTCGCATCCGAAAAGAGCGCCGGACGTTGTCCCATTCCCCCTTGCCCCTCTTCCTTTGTCGCCTTTTCGCCTTGCCCGAAGCCCGAATCCCGGCTACAATACTACTCGTTAAGCGAAGCCGACGGCTTCGGAGGCCGAGAAATGACTTCGAAAAATGTACCTGACACCTTCAGTTCCTTAAGGAAACCGGACTCCAGCAGACGGACACGGCGCGTGACTCGGATGAACGATACGGAATGTGAAATGTGTAGGTCTGACCCCCAGGTAGTGACCAGGTAGTCAACTACTAAAACGATATAGTGAGACTCAATAATGGCAATCAGTCAACACCATATACATCTTGACACCGTCCCGCCAATAGCTGGATTTGCGGCCGCAGATATTCCGCCGGAAGCATTCGGTTGGATCTTGACGAGGGCATTTGTCTGTTCCGATGATCCGGAGTTCTATCTGTATTGTGATCATATCTCCAAGACGTTCTTGAATCATTGCTTCATTGATGCTGTCAACAACTTTCTGGTCGTGATTCACACCGATTTGTCCGCTGACGTATATGTCAACGATTTCCCGATTCAGATCAGAATCCTGGCAAAGCGTGATGTGAGGGCAGGCGAGCCACTTGGGTATAGTGACATAGCTGATATGTCGGAACTTCGTTTTCCCGCGATCAACATCAAAGAAAATGATTCCGTCATATTCTGTTTCAAAAAGGGATGGAAGTTTGGCCTTTTCTTCGATTTCAATCCACTCGACAGGCAGTCAATTCTCGATGTCAATCGGTTATCCCATGACCTTGGGAGCCACTATCGGTACCTGGCTTTTCAGGAGTTATACTCAATCGTGGAAAACAAGCCACTCTTCGAACCCATGCTTGTTGATGGCTGGTTCCCATTTATCCAGTTGCTCGGAGGCGATTTTGAAGACCTTGCCAAGCGGTACGCGCACAAATTGGATCTTCCTTCCGATTTACCCGTATTTCTGAGCAGATTCGACAGAGGACGCATCTACTCCTTCGCAAACCGTTGGTGGAGTAACCCCCTGTTTGCAGGAAAAAGGAAGATATTGGAGGCCGGGATAGAGGCATATCTGGCCGCAACGGAACTTGGCTACATAAACTGTCTCAAAACGCTCTATTCCGAGATCGAAGGTATTGTCCGGATTAGGTATGTGGAGGAGAAAAAAAGGAGCCCAAACTTCAAGGAGTTGGTTGGTTACGTCAAAGAGAAGGCCGAAGGCAAGTTCGGGGCACGGGGAAGTCTTGGTTTCCCAGACGTCTTCTACCGTTATCTGAACGAGACAGTATTCCAGAGCTTCGACTTGGCAACAGGCCAGGTTGACCTATCACGGCACAGCGTGTCCCACGGGGTGGCTGAGCAAACGAAGTACACAAGAGCTAAGGCCATACAGGCGATCCTGACCCTCGACCAGATGTATTTCTATTTAACATGAGGAATTCCGGGCCCACCTTACCTATTTCGGTCTTGAATTGAGTATGGCGTCCCCAGACATCTATGATCCTCTACAAGTATCTACAACCTGTTCGGTTGGATGTCCTGAAACACAGGAGGATCCGGTTCACGCAACCCGGGGACTTCAACGATCCCTTTGAGTTTCGCCCACGGATTCGAGAGCTGGCTTCGGATGCCGATGTGCAGGCTTATGTGGAGGACCACTTTGAGCAGTTGGTTGACGAGGAATTGGCTAAGTATGGCGCCCTGACTCAGTCCTTACCACTGCCCGATTTGAGAGGTCACCTTCTTAGGCAAAAAGCAACGTTACCCGGCCTACTCCGGCTCCTAGAACCCGCAGCGATTCAAAGACTATCTTCCTTGATTGACGGTTTCCTCAACCTGAACGTCGGCATATTATGCTTAAGTGAGGTTAGAGATTCGATTCTCATGTGGGGCCACTACACAGACAATCACCAAGGATTTGTTGTTGGTTTCGACTCGGATCATCCTTTCCTCTCCAAGCGGAGGAGTGATAAGGACGAATTTGGATTTCTGCGTCGCGTGGACTATCGACACCAGCGTCCGCAGGTAACCCTCACTGACACGACATCCCCTGTTTGGTTTCAGACCAAGTCCGAGCACTGGTCATACGAGAAGGAGTGGCGCGTAGTGAGGGTACTTTCGGAGGCAGAGCATCGTATCGATAGATCCCCGTTTCCCATTTACCTTTTCGATTTTGCGCCAGACGCGGTCCGAGAGATCATCATTGGCATGCGTTCGCCCCCATCGTTGATTGGTGAGATACGGTCTCTGGCTGCTGACTTTCCGAAAGCAGAAGTCTTCCGCGCACGTGAAGAAGATGTTGACTATGGGTTGGTCGTGGATGAGATCGGCTGACAGGTGTGCTCCAACTAACTGACGCTAGGATAACGGGGACGGACCTGCTCTGTCTCGATCCTCATGCGGCCGTCAGGATCATGAGGTTGTGAGTGATGACGCGCAGGAGCAGTTCCATGGATCTTCGCCGGGCGGTGCAAGCCCGCAAGGCCGATCCGAGGTTACGTTTGATCATCGAGTTGACGGTCTCCACCTGCCATCGTTGGCCGTAGCACTTCTGGTCGGCCTTACGCTCAAATCGCTGTTGCATCAGGCGGCGGAAGTGGGTGGAGGCCGGCTTGTCAGTTGGCCGTCCTGCGTTGGGCGGGATGATCGACCGCACACCCAGGTCCAGCCGGGCCAAGCGGTGGTTGGCCTCCGAGTCGAAGCCAGAATCGGGGAATTCCGGGATGTCTTACTTATCTCGGTCTTGAGTTGAGTATGGTGTCGCCAGATATCGACTGCTAAGGCATCGGTATTCTCATGCTCAGGGAGTGGTTACGTCCGGCGTATAGCCGAGCTTGCCCCAGGCCGCCCTCTGGACGGCGTGCAGGTCGGGGTTGCCCGGCTGGGCGGGGTTGACGGTCTGGCCGGACACGGCCTGGGCCAGTTCCACCGTGCGGCGGTCCCTCCATTTCCAGTACTCGCTGTGCCCATCGGCGAACGAGAAATTCGTCCCGTCGCCGTGGCGAACCGTCGGCGGATCCCACCAGCTTTCCTGCTGGTAGTGCACCGTCCAACTGTCCGGCGAGATCTTGCCCTCATCAATGAACACGAACCGCTCACCCTGCCGCCGGACCTGGCTGAGCCGCTTGATCATCAGGTCCTTCGTGCCCGGGATGCTCGTCGCCCCGTTCATCGCATCCATGATCGCGTACGTCAGCACCTCGCCGCGAATTCCCGTGGGACATCGATAGATATTCACGTTCTCACAATACTTGTAGAGCACGCCGTCCATCAGGTCCTTGCGGAGCGCCTCGGGGGTCCCGGTGACCTGCCAGCGGGCGCCGATCCAGGCGGGCTCGCCCGTCCGGGAAAAGAAGGTGCTGGCGTTGACGATGCGGTCGTCGTTTTCCTGGGCGTACAGAATCCAGGCCAGGGTCAATTGCTTGACGTTGCTCAGACACGTCGCCCGCTGCCCCTGCTCGCGGGCCCGGTGCAGCGCCGGGAGCAGGATCGCCATGAGAATCGCGATAATGGCGATGACCACCAGCAGCTCGATCAGGGTGAAACCTCGTTTCGCATACATGCCGCAGCCCTTTCCGAAGCATCTGCGATTCCCTTGCATGATCCGCGTCACATCATATTGTAACCCTGCCGACTACACAATGGCAAGACATTTTCTCGGACCCGCCGTCCCTAAGGTGCACGACACAATTGTGGCAAAGGACAGTTACAGCACGTGGGAAGGAATCCTGGGCGTCGTTGTCATTCCGACCAAGGCCGGAGGCCGCGCGGAGGAATCTGGCTGCGAATGGGCGCTGCGTGAGATTCGGGGCCAGATGCCTCGACTCCGCTGCGCTTCGCTCGGCATGACAAACGGTGCCAGGTTTCCTCCGAATCGAAGCCAGGCCGACGGCGACAGGTCCTCGACTGCCACTCTTCTGTCGTATACCCCGTCCCGAAGGGGGGCAGTCCTCCCAAAAGAGTACCGGCAGGAGACGACCTTCGCGGACGACACGGACCGGCGGATGTTTCCGGAGGCGCTCGAATCAATCGTGGCGGGAGAGGGGGATAGAGGGGTCAGGCCTTTCTTAATCTTTATTTATCGCGCCACATATCGATGGTCATGGTTTCGGCCTTGACGTATTCGGAGTGCCAGTCGAGGAACAAGACATTGCAGCCTTGCCGGTGGCGCGCACGAGCGATGCGTCGTCCGTCGTTGATGTCCTGGCTGTCCGAAAGCGGCAGATGCGTACGAATGAAGATGTCACAGCGGATGATTTCCCGGCTGGTGGCGCTCTCAATGATGGGACGCCAAGAGCCGGCTTCGTTGTCGGCCAGATAGATCGTGCCGGCCGGTCGCTTGAACACGGAGAGTTTGGTGGGCTTTCCCACGCTGGTTCCGGAGTCGTCGGTTCTGCTGGAAAACGTCCAGTCGTTGATCACGTAACAGACGGTCTGTCGGGAATTGGGAATGTCATACAAACCAGTACCGGTCGTGGGGAAGCTTTTGCAGCGATAGATCTTCACACTTCGGTAATCGCCCTGGTCCTGCCTTTGACCGACGTAAGGCAGGTACTGCATAAACCAGATCGCAGAACTTCCGGTCGAGCCACGCGGAATGAGCCAATCATTGTCCTGGGCGTAAAGCACGGCCGCCACGCCGATCTGTTTGAGATTGCTCAGACACGTGGTGGCCTGCGCCTGTTTTTTCGCCCGGCTCAAAGCCGGCATCAAGATCGCCATCAGCAGCGCAATGATCGCGATCACCACCAGCAACTCTATGAGCGTAAATCCTCTTTGGGACCGGCTCATAAGCAATCCTTCCTCGCAAGATAGCTTTGATATGACCTATTGTGCACCTGGCGGCCCACAAGTCAACACCATCCTTCAGAAGCGGCCGTCACTGGGCCGCCCACCAGCGAGCGGCCACGGAGGGGCAGGGGCGGGAGCGGTTTGGCGTGCGTCGGTACCTGTTCTGGCTGATGGGCAATAACGAGAATCAATCATGCCGGTAGAGGGTGACGCGGAGGATGCGGGGCTGGGCGGAGCCGGCGAAGAGGTCGCTGTCGTTCGGGGGCAGTTTCGCCTGCCAGTGGGCGCCGGTTTCATCGCGACTGTCGAGGGTCACACCTACACATTCCACAAACGGTTCCTGGCTTGCTCACAGACATGGGAAGACCATCGGCAAGTCGGCGCTTGCCGCTGCCACCCGGAATTGAATGCCTGCTGTTCTGACGCCAAATCCACGGGCACAGACGGTCCGATGGTCACCTGGCAGGCACACGCCGCCCTATTTCAGCTCGGTCAGGTAGATACTGCGGAAGCGGTGCTGGCCGCCGCCGGGGACCTCGGCTTGCAGCGCGATGTAGCCCTCGGTGGGCTCGGCGAGGCCGTCCGCTTCCCAGGCCGGGGTGCCGTTGATTTCCAGGGCGGCTTTCGTGCCGCGCACGGTCAGCTTGAACTGGTTCCACTGGCCGGCCTTGATCAATCCCTGGCTGTGGGCGTCCGGCAGGTCACTGACGTTGCCCTCCATGCCCTGCATCAGATTGGCCTGGTAACGGGCGGGCCAGGGCCGGCCCTGCGGCACCGAGTCGTAGCGGAAATAGACGCCGCTGTCCCACTTCTTGTCCCGCAGCGGCTTCCACTCGAACTCCAGGACGAAATCGCCATATTTCTTCTCGGTCTGGACCAGGCCGTTGCCCGCGACGATGAGGATGTCTCCGTTGTCCACGGTCGCTTCGCAGTTGAGGACCGTCCAGCCGTCCAGGGTCTTGCCATCGAACAACGCCACACGGGCACTACTGCTGCTGCCAGCGAGGGCCTGGCGGGCGAGGGTGTTGGCCGGGGGCATGTCTTTGCTGTAGGGCCTCAGGCGGAAGCGATAGGTGTAGGGCTCGGCCGGGAGCATGTATTCGGGATGCGTACGGGCGCCCCAACTGTCGTCGCCGCCGACGCCCATCTGCTTGTAATCGAGGTTCACCGTGATGAAGTCCCGTCGGGCGGGCTCGTTGATGTGTTTCGCCTGCTCCAGGTCGTCCATGCTGAAGGGCCACGCGCTGACGCTCAAGAGAGGCATGCCGACGGCCAGCAGGCCCGCGCCGTTAGTGTCGGTCAGGGTCAGCCAGCGGACGTCGGTCCGATTGCCGTTTTCCTGCGGCCGCGTGTAGACGTGCATCAACTCCTCGACCGAGCCGGAGTACAGGCCGACGGCGGACCCGTTGTTGCGGTCCCAATAGTTCTCGTACGGGCCCCGGCCCAAGTACGTCATCGTGGAATACCTGGCAGGGATCGCCATCTGCATGCCGAACCGAGGCAGTTCGGGGAGATTCCCCGAGGGATTGACGCTGGCCTCGACGGTGATGTCGCCGCTGCCGTAAACATCGTAAACCGTGCGATAAGTCGAGTTGTCGCCGGCCGGGATAGTGGCTTCGGCGGTGACGCGCACAAGCTGCGGCTTGAGCTGTTCGGCCTTGACGGATTTCACACTCCGATTCGGTCCGGCCTTGCGCCAGACGCCGTGCCGCCGGGGCATCCCATTGCCGACGTCATTGTCTGTGGGAGCACGCCAGAAGTTCGGGATCAGCGGGCTGGTGATCAGCTCGGTGCCCTTGAACTTCAGCGACTCGATGGCCCCACTGGTTCTGCCGATGGTTACGGCAAAATCCTTGCCGCTAATCGTGTACATCTTGTCCTGCTCGCTGAGTGTGACCGGGGGCATCGAATCGACGGCCACCGCCGTTGCCGCCGGCGCGTCGAACGGAACCTGGAACTGGTCCCACGCGACTACGTAGCCCTGCTTGGCCCAGGGCGTGTCCTCGGCGAGCGCGAAGCTCACCTTCAGCCAGTATTCGGCGCCAGGCTTCAACTCCGGTTTGCGGAAGGGAATCTCGATGCTCTGCTTTTCCTTCGGCGCCAAAGTCAGCTTTGCCAATTTGCCCTGCTGTATCACCGCGTCATCGCAGGCCAGCTCCCACGAGCCGTCCACGAAATCGAGGCGGCGGAAATCGTATTCGTTCTCGACCGTGAACGTGCCCGCGGACAAATCAACCGGCGTCACGTGGATGCGCTGGTAGATTTTCTTGATCTCGCGCAGCGACGGGTTGGGCTTGCGGTCGGGCTGGACCAGGCCGTTGCAGCAGAAGTTGCCGTCGTTGGGATTATCGCCGAAGTCGCCGCCGTAGGCCCAGAAGAACGCCTTGCCGTCCGGCGTTTTCTTGCGAATCCCCTGATCGACCCAATCCCAGACGAACGCCCCGATGAGGCGCTTGTGCGCGCGAATCGCTTCCCAATACTCGCGGAGGTTGCCGTCGGAGTTACCCATGGCGTGCATATACTCGCAGAGCACCATCGGCCGGTCATCGACCGGATCGGTGGCGATTTTCACGATCTCGGGGATTCGCGCGTACATCCGGCTGATGACATCGACGTAGGGCCAATCCCTCGGCGTTCCCGCCGCACCCTCGTAATGCACGGGTCGCGTCGGGTCGTAGTCGTGGATCCAGGCGGCCATCGCCGCGTGGTTGGGTCCGCAGCCGCTCTCGTTGCCGAGCGACCAAAAGACCACCGACGGATGGTTCTTGTCCCGCTCAACCATCCGGATCGCACGCTCCATGAAGGCGGTGTGCCAGACGGGGATATTCGAGAGCAGGCCGCCCACGCCGTGGGTTTCGAGGTTGGCCTCGTCCATCAGATAAATGCCGTATTGGTCGCACAGGTCATACCAGCGCGGGTCGTTCGGATAATGCGAGGTCCGCACGGCATTGACGTTGTTGCTCTTCATCAGCTTGATGTCTTCGATCATCCGGCTGACCGGGACCGCTCTCGCGAAATCGGGGTCGTGCTCGTGGCGGTTGACGCCGAAGAACCGAATGGACCGGCCGTTGACGAAGAACTGTCCATCCTTGATCTCCACCCTACGGAACCCGACTCGGCAGCTTTCGGCCTCCGTCACCTTTCCGGACGAGTCGTGCAGGGTCAGCACGAGCGTATAGAGGTTCGGCGTCTCGTCGGACCATTTTTTCACGTCCGGCACCCTGGCTTCCAGAAGCGCAAATCGGACGTTATCTCGTTGCGGATAGCCCTCTCTGAGAATCGCCGGCGCTTCGACCTTCAGCGGCTGCGGCAGGACCGCTTTCTTGTCATTGTCGTAGAGCTGCGCCTGCACGGTCCAGCCGCGGAGATTCGCGTCCTGGTACGTCGCCAGCTTCGGGCGAATCATCAGGACACCATCTTTGTACTGGTCGTCCAGCGTCGCACGGACAAAGAAGTCGCGGATGTGCGCCGCCGGTGTCGAGAAGAGGTACACATTGCGATAGATACCACTGAAGCGAATGAAATCCTGGTCCTCGAGATAGCTGCCGTCGCACCAGCGGTAGACCTCGACCGCGAGGGTATTCTTGCCTTTTTGCAAGCAGGACGTGATGTTGAACTCGGCCGGCGTCATACTGTCTTCGCTGTAGCCGACCATCTGGCCGTTGACCCAGACATAGAACGCGCTTTGGACCCCGTCAAAGTGCAGGAACGTCTGCCGACCCTGCCACGAGTCGGGAATGGTAAACTCGCGGCGATAGGAGCCGACCGGGTTGTAGTCATGGGCGATGTACGGCGGATTCGTCGGGTGCGGATAGCGGATGTTCAGGTAGATGGCCTTGTCGTAGCCGTGCATTTCCCAGTTCGACGGCACGGGGATTTCGGCCCACTGGCTCACGTCGAAGTCGGGCTTGAAGAAATCCCTCGGCCGGTCGGCGGGCTTGCGAACGCAATTGAATTTCCACGGCCCGTTGAGCGACTGATAGAACGGCGAGGCCTCACGCTCGCACGCCAGCGCCATCTCGACATCGGGGTACGGCATGAGCGTGCAGCCGCCCGGCTCTTTGTTGCGACCGACCACTTCCGGGTTCTCCCAGTCGTTGGCGGTCGAGGAACGATCCTCATCCGAAGCTGCCCCGCCCACCGGCGGCAGCAATATCGAGGAAAGTAACAGTCCGGGAACGACCAGCCACTTCGCAGCCATCTTCGACATCTCCGTTCTCCCCATTTGATGGTTTGAGCTTTGCGTATCCTCATGGCATTTCACGACTTTGCCGGCGTCTTCACCTGAAGCCCACGCCATGTGCCCACGGCAAACACTGCAGGGCACATCAGGCACCGTTGTACAGTCTTCGACCGGAAAAAGCAATGCGGGGCCGCTTATCCCGACTCGGAGTGTGCAGGTCACATAGGGTGTGCCGTGCACGCCGCCCTCCTCTAGCGGGCAATCGGACACCTACGTCCAAGACCCGACCCCTTCTTGCTTTCGATGGTGAGCTGCTTCTTCTTGTCGGGGTCGAGCTGCACGGGCGCCAGCCTGACCTGGAGGTGGCTGCCTGTCATGAGAAGAAATCTTCGCTGGCCGCCATTTTAGGGTGATGAAGACAGGAGCTGCGGTTCGTGCCGGTGAGGACAGAATCAACCGCCTCGTGTGGGACATGCGCCACTCACACCGCGATACGCCTTCGTTGTTGATCCACCAATTCCCTGTGGTCACGTCTCACCTGGACATTTCTCTGATATGATACGCAGCCGCCATCTGCCGAACGGGGCCATCACCAGCGGCGATTAGCCGTCCGGTGGATGGCACGGTTAGGTGTCCTGTTCGGACTCGACAACTAAGTAGGTAGCCAGAAGTCTTCACACAAAAGCCTTGAGCCAGAAGTCCTCCGACAAGACACCTGCTTTGCGGAGGGCTTCAGTTGAAGTTAGGGCCAGGAGCCACCGTTCCGCGTAGGCCGCCTC
>Ga0315281_10003204_pt1 | contig 24053 bp, 22 predicted proteins | sample YL17G07_0_MG_FD_204540 | JGI IMG/M metagenome (GOLD analysis project Ga0315281, IMG submission 204540) | Sediment microbial communities from Yellowstone Lake, YNP, Wyoming, USA - YL17G07_0 | ecosystem: Environmental > Aquatic > Freshwater > Lake > Sediment | place: USA: Wyoming | collected... | reverse complement strand
CCCGTCCATCGACGACGCCGTGGACGCAGAACTGCTGGCCTGGATCGAGCGGAAGAAGGCGAGCTTCCCCGACTCGGACATCTAGCCCGTCCTGCCGCAGGGGTGCGCGATCCGCAACCTGTGGTTCGCATCGCCTTGACCCGGGACCACCGCGGTGCCTAGTCTCTGCCCACGCCGCTACGACGGGACCGTTGCTCCATGCGAAACGAATCCAAGATCCGCCAGCCTCCCAAGATCCAATCCGTAGACAGGGCCGTCCAACTCCTCACGTTGATCGGTGAACGAGGGGCGATGGGCGTTTCCGAACTCAGCCGGGCTCTCGGGGTCCACAAGACGACCGCGTCGCGGTTGGCCGCGACGCTCGCGCACCACGGATTGCTGGAGCGCGGCGAGAAGGACCGCTATCGGCTGGGGTTCTCTCTCGTCTACCTGGCGGGCGAAGTGATGGCTGATCTCGACGTGGTCACGGTGTCCCGTCCCGTCGTGCAGCAACTCGCGGAGACGACCAGGGAAACGGTGAACCTCGGGGTCCTGCATGCCGGTGCCGTGGTCTGCGTAGATCAGGCCTCGGGTAGTTCCTCGGTCATGAGTGTCAGTTGGATAGGAAGACGCACGCCGCTGAACTGCACCGCCAACGGCAAGGTGCTGCTCGCCGCGATGGACCCGGCTCAACTGGACCGCGTGCTCGTTGAACCACTGGAGAGATGCACACCGCGAAGCATCGTGGATCCCGACGCGCTGCGCGCGGACCTGGAGCGGTGCCGCAGGAACCGGTTCGCCACCACGATCGAAGAGCTGGAGGAGGGTCTGAATGCCGTCGCCGCTCCGGTCCATCGGGGCGACGGCCAGATCATCGCGGCGCTGAGCATCGCCGGACCCGCATTCCGCTTGCGGCCGATCGACCTGCCCCGGCTCGGCGAAGAAGCCGTCGCGGGGGCCGAGGCGATCTCACGACGCCTGGGCTACCGGAAACGTGGGCACCGCACCTCCTTCGGCAACCATGCAGCGGAAGCCCCGACACGGCCGGCCTAGGAGGGCAGAGATCAGAAAGAGTCGCTGAACGGGTACGGCGCCAGGAACTCCGGACCGTCCTGCGTGATGAGGTATTGCTCCCCCAACTTGATACCGAAGGATCCACCGACCTCACCCAGGTAGACCTCGTTCACGACGACCATGTCCTTCTCCAGGACGCGATCCGGATTGGGCTGCACCACGTCCGGGTACGAGATGCTCGGCCCCTCGTCCTCCATCCCGCAGCTGTGCAGCAGACACTCGTAGCGCTGCGCCGCGAACCGCTCGGGCAACTTCGGCACCTGTTCCGCGAAGTCACGGAACCCGACTCCGGGTCGGATGAACTCCCGCACGCCCGCCAGCCAGTCGCGGGCGATCGCGTATACGTCCTTCTGCTCAGGTGTCGCCTGGCCACCTCCGCAGATGAAGGAACGAGATACGCAGCTGAAGTATCCTTCGATGCCGTTCACGTCGGTGTCGATGAAGACGACGTCGCCCTCTTCGATGACGCGGTCGTTCGACTCCTGCCGCCACGGGTTGGTGTTCGGTCCCGAGGCGACCCCGCGCGTGATGAGGTACTCGCCGCCGTTGCGCAGCATCGAGTCCGTTGCCACGGCGACGAGGTCGCGCTCGCGAACACCCGGCACGAGTGCGTCCTCGAACGCGGAGAGCATGTCCACCACCAGGGAACCGTTCTGCCGGAAGAGTGCGATCTCCTCGGGTGTCTTCACGGACCGCGCGTCCATCGTGACGGTTCCAGAATCGACGAGCTCTAGCCCTTCCACCTCCAGCGCGTGCGCGGCGACCGGTGCCAGCTTGTCGACGGCGAGGCGATCGGAGCTCACGCCGAGTTCGCGCAACGCCGCGAGGGTTTCCCTCGCCCACGAGACGGCCTCGGTTTCGGGTTCTTCGTGGAACTCCCACGCGTGGAACGGGCGTAGTTCCGCCTCGATGTCGGTGAACAGGTGCATCGCATTCGGGTACTCGAACAGGATCGGTCGGCCTTCCGCGGGAACCAACGCGCACCGCACGAACGACCCCAGGCAGTAGACCGTCATCGTCGTAGCGCCCGTCGCGTAGCGAACATTCGCGGGGTTGAACAGCAGGCATGCATCCACGTCGTATCTCTTCATCGACGCCTGCAAACGCGCGAGTCGTCCTTCGCGAAGACTGACGGCATTCACGATGTCCATGGAGCGTCAGACTAGCGGATTAGCGTGGACGGCCTTGCGCGACTCCGGCCAGGATGTCATCGAGCAACTCACGGACACGGCGATCGATCTCGTCGCGGATGGGCCGGATCTCTTCCGGTGTCTTGCCGGCCGGGTCCGGGATCTCCCAATCGAGGTAGCGCTTGCCGGGGTAGAAGGGACAGGCGTCTCCGCAACCCATGGTGACGACGACGTCGCAGCCGCGCACCGCGTCATCGGTCAGCGCCTTGGGGAACGCCTCGGAGAGATCCAGGCCGATCTCGGCCATCGCTTCCAGGACCGCGGGGTTGATCTCATCTGCGGGCGCGCTGCCGACGGAGCGAACGAGCACACGGCCGCCCGCGTGGAGATCGAGCAGCGCGGCCGCCATCTGGCTGCGTCCAGCGTTGTGCACGCACACGAAGAGGACCTCCGGAATCACCTCGGCGCTCATCGCTTCGCCGCAACAGGAGCGGCCAACACCCCGCGGAGCAGCTCCAGGGGCTCCGGGAGCACCCGAAAATTGGCCATGCGGCCGCGTCTTTCGCGTTCCAGCAGCCCCGCTCCCATGAGGACCTTCAAGTGGTGGCTCACGGTCGGCTGCGAGAGGTCGAGCGGCCCGGTGAGGTCGCATACGCAGGCCTCCGCGCCCTCGTGGGTAGCGATGAGACTGAGGAGACGCAGCCGAGCAGGGTCGGCCAGCACTCGAAACGCCGCAGCCATCCGTTCTGCCGAGAGTTGCGAGAGGGGTTCACGCATGAGCGGCACGCAGCAGGCTTCGTCGATGGTCCCGGGGAGCTTCATTAACTCATATATTGACAGCCATCGATAGGTTCTAGCAACCCATATCCGCCCGCCCACGGCGCCACCAGATGGGAAGCCTGAACTGCGCGCCGACCGCGTTTGGTAGCCTTCCTGACCGCGCGAGTGACCTACTCAGCCTCACGCGGTCCCATCGTCTAGGGGCCTAGGACACCACCCTCTCAAGGTGGAGACACGGGTTCAAATCCCGTTGGGACTACCAGCACCGTGGACCTCGACTGCCACCGCCCGTGCTTGTGGGAGCGGGACTGCAGATGATGATCGCGGATCCCCTCGACGAGGAGCTGAGGGTGTGGAAGGCCGTGCCGGTCCTGCTCAACAAGGTGACCTACGCCGACTCGTACCTTCAGACACCCGGGCAGGAATCGGGGCAGACACCCGGGCAGGGGACACGACGTGCTCCTCCTGGTTGACGCTAGGGCGGGTCGCCACTCGGCTACGATGGCATCCCGAAGATGTCCACGCTCAGACAGGATCCGACGACGCATCACTGGGTGATACTGGCCCCCCATAGGAGCGCGCGCCCCAGCGATCACGTTTCGGTCCCCCGCCAAGTGCTTCCCGAGAAGGATGAGTCATGTCCATTCTGCCCAGGCAACGAGGAGCAGACGCCACCAGAACTGCTGCGTATCCCCGACGAGCCGTGGAGGGTGCGCGTCGTGCCGAACCTCTACGCGGCGCTTCGAGGCGACGGGGATACGGAACGGACGGGACCGCCATTGTTCCGCGAGATGCCCGGCGTGGGCGAAGCGGAGGTCGTGATCGAGTCACCCCGCCACGATATGCGATTGGACGAGATGCCGATGGGAGACGTGGAGCACGTCGTTGGCGCATGGCGCGAGCGCTACCGGGCGCTGATAGAGAAGCCTCACGTTCAGGCGGTCTTGGTCTTCAAGAACTTCGGCCCCATGGCCGGTACGTCGCTGATACACCCGCACTCTCAGGTGGTGGCGATCCCGGTGAACTCTCCGCGCTTGCTGCGGCGTCTCGACGTGGCGACCGCGTACTTCGACGACATAGGCCACTGTGTCTACGACGACCTTGTCGCGGCCGAGCAGGCCGCGGGGGTTCGGATGGTACACGCACGAGGACGCTTCATCGCCTTCGAGCCATTCGCGTCGAACAGCCCGTTCGAGACCTGGATCTGTCCGACGTTCCACAGCTCCTCGTTCGACGAACTGGAGGATGACGACGTATCGGATCTGGCGTGGATGCTCAGGAGCACGGTAGGCGCGATACGCCGAGCGTGCGACGACCCCGACTACAACCTCGTGCTGTACTCGGCTCCCTCAGACAAGGGGGAAGATATCTTCCTGTGGCACGTTCGCATCCTGCCGAAGCTCTCGCAGCCCGCAGGTTTCGAACTGGGCTCCGCAGTCGGCATCAACACTGTGGCGCCCGAGATGGCTGCGGAGGAACTTAGGAAGGCGCTAGCGGTCTAGCGCGCCCTATATCGCGGCGCGGATGCGCGCGACGGTCCGGGTCTGGCCGAGCAACTCGAGCGATTCGGGAAGCGGCGGCGAGATGTTGCTGCCCGTCACAGCAGCGCGGATCGGTTGCCACCCTTTCGTCCTGTTGAGGCCGGCCGACTCGGCCAGCGAGTCCAGGGCCTCTAGGATGCCGTCGTGCGTCCAGTCTTCGAGCCCTTCCAGAGCCGCGGCCGCCCTGGCCAGGTGGCCCTCGGGCGCTTTCGCGATTATCCCCGCCGCCTTCTCGTTGGGCGGAACGTCGTCTGTGAACAGGAACCGCAGCAGATCGACAGACTCGGTCAGCAACTTCATACGCTCGTTGATGAGAGGCACCGCGCGCTTCAACAGATCCACGTCCACGGCTATGCCATGCTCCCCGAAGGAGGGCAGCATCCTGGCCGCAAGCTCGTCGGGGGGCAGCTCCTTGATGTAGTGAAGGTTCATCCACTGCAACTTCTCTGTGTCGAACGCGGCCGGGTTGTGCGAAACCCGCGTGATCTCGAACGCCTCCGTAAGTTCGTCGCGCGACATGAACGTTGTGGTCTCGTCCTTGGACCAGCCGAGCAACGCCAGGTAGTTCATCAGCGCTTCGGGCAGATAGCCCATCTCGCGGAAGGCCTCCACAGACACCGAGCCGTGACGCTTCGAAAGCGGCGCGCGGTCGGCGCCGACGATCAGCGGCAGATGCCCGTATGTCGGAGCGGTTCCCCCGAGGGTCCTTATCAGCGCGAGTTGCCCGGGCGTCGAGGGCAAGAGGTCTTCGCCCCGGATGACGTGGGTCATCTCCATCAGGTGATCGTCGACGGGCGCGGCCAGCATGTACGTTGGTGAACCATCGGAGCGCATCAACACGTAGTCGCGCATTGACCCGGCGGCGAATTCCACGTCGCCGCGCACCAGGTCGTGAACCGTGAACGCTTCGTCGGGCATCGCATATCGCAAGATGTGGGGTCGGCCCTCGTCTTCGAAAGCCGAGCGTTGCGCGTCCGTAAGCGCGCGGCACCTCCCGTCGTAGCCGGGCGTGCTGCCTTCGGCCATCGCCTGTTTGCGTCGCTCGTCCAGTTCCTCCTTGGTGCAGTAGCAGTGATACGCGTCGCCGTTGGCTCTCAACGTTTCGGCGATATCACGGTAGATGTCGAGACGCTCGGTCTGTCGGTAGGGCCCGTGGGGGCCGCCGACACCGGGGCCCTCGTCCCAATCGATGCCGAGCCACTCGAGCGAACGGATGAGGATGTCTATCGCCTCGTCGGTCACGCGGCTGGCGTCGGTGTCCTCGATGCGCAGGATGAAGGCGCCTGCGTTGTGACGGGCGAACAGCCAGGAGAACAGGCCCGTGCGGGCGTTCCCCACATGCATGGATCCACTGGGCGCAGGCGCGAACCGGCAGCGAACGCTCGTATCAGACTCGTTCATCCCGCGACTGCCGTGTTCTCCAGCACGCCTATCCCCTCTATCTCGACTTCGACCCTATCGCGCGGGGCCAGCCGACCGACGCCGGAAGGGGTGCCGGTCATGATCACGTCGCCTGGCAGCAGCGTCATGTATTGCGTTATGTAGGAGACGAGCGCGACCGGCGAGAAGACCAGGTCGGATGTCCGCTGCGACTGCTTGACCTCTCCGTTCACTCGCGTCTCGATGGCGAGATCGGCCGGGTCGCATTTCGTCTCGATCCACGGACCGATCGGCGCCGACCCGTCGAAGCCCTTGGCACGGGTCCATTGGTCGTCCTTGGCCTGCAGGTCTCGCAGGGTCACGTCGTTCGCGCAGACGTAGCCGAGTATCGCGCGTTCGGCCTCCGCGGGGTCGGACACCTTGCGCGCCAGCCTCCCGATCACAACACCCAACTCGCCCTCGTAATCGACGCGCTCGCTCATCGGGTGCAGCGGGATCGGATCCTGGGGTCCGATCACCGCCGTGGACGGCTTGATGAAAAGCAGCGGTTCCGGGGGAAGCTCGCGGCCCCCGAACTCCTTCGCGTGACTCGCGTAGTTCAGGCCGACCCCGATGACCTTGGAGGGAAGAACCGGCGCCAGCAGCCTCACATCGTCGAGCGGTATCTCCTCGCCCGTGGGTACCGGCGCCTCGAAGAACGTCCCGGCAAGCACGCGGACAACGCCCTCTTCATCGAGAACCCCGGTAGCTATCCGATCACCGAAACGGAAACGTACGAGCCTCATCGCTCGGTCACGAAGGAACGGACCGCGCCAGCGAAGGCATCAGGCTGGAGGTGGTAGGTGGCGTGGGTCGCGCCCTGGAGTTCGACGAGCTCCGCACCGGGGACCGAGGCGGCGAACCTGGCCGCGACCTCCTTGAATATCGGGAGGCTCAATCCGCCGCAGATGACTCGCACCGGGACCCCGACAGACGCGAACTGCTCAGGCGAAGGAAGGTAGGGCGGCATCTCGAGATCGCCGAGCAACTCCGTGTGGTTCGCGCGATAGGCGTCCTTCCGTCCATCGGGCATCGCCGTCCACATCGCGGGGTCGATCGTCTCGAAGAACGCGTCTACGGCGCCCTCCGGCGTCGAAGCTGCTCTCAACTTGGGTTCGATCTCGGCGAAGAGCGCCGGAAGCAGGTCGGGGGCCAGCCCCAGGATCGCCGGCTCGGAGAGGACCGCGCCGCGCAGTAGTCGCGCGTGCCTGATGAGCATGTCCACACCGATCCGGGCCCCGCCGCTCGAAGCGACCACAAGCACGGGGGCCAGGTCGAGCTCCTCGATGAGTTCTGCGGCGTCGTCCGCGTGCATCTGAACAGACCGCTGCTCCACATCACCGAGAGGACTGCGGGTGTGCCCGCGACGGTCGTACGCCACGCAGCGGAAATCCCCCGACAATCGGTCGATCTGTCCGGTCCACCCGTCGGCATTCCCGCACATCCCGTGGATGAACAGGATGGCCGGACCGTCACCCGCTCCCTGGACGTGCAAGGTCGTCCCGCGGATCGGGACCGCTCGTTCCCAGACTTCCACGGGCCGAGCCTCCTCAGACGTAGGTGAGCCAGTGGGAGTACTTGTCTATCTCGCCGCGAGCGGCAGAGAAGAATGTCCCTTGGATCTCCTTCGTGACGGGTCCTCGATGCCCCTCCCCCACCATGCGGTCGTCGACCTCACGTATCGGTGTGACCTCCGCGGCGGTTCCCGTGAAGAAGGCCTCGTCGGCGTTGTACAGATCCGTCCGCACCAAGTTGTCCTCCCGCACCTCGATACCGAGATCGCGCGCGACGACCATCACGGAATCACGCGTGATGCCGCCGAGGCAACCCGCCCAAAGTGGCGGAGTGACGAGCACCCCGTCACGGACGATGAACACGTTCTCGCCCGAGCCGTCTGCGATCTGGCCCGCCTGGTTGAGCATGATGGCCTCGTCGTATCCGGCCTGCAATGCCTCCATCTTGGCGAGTATCGAGTTGATGTACTGACCGCTCGCTTTGGCCGCCGGCGGCAGCGAGTTCTGGTCGTTGCGCTTCCACGAGGAGACCTTGATGCGCACGCCCATCTCAAGCGCATCGTCGCCGAGGTAAGTGCCCCACGGCCAGACCGCGATCGAGACATTCACCGGCGCATTGAACGGGTTAAGTCCCATCTCGCCGTAGCCTAGATACACCAGCGGCCTGATGTAGCAGTGTGACAGGCCGTTCGCCCGGATCGTCTCCTTGATGGCGTCGGCTATCTGCTCCTCCGTGAACGGCACCTTGATGTTGTAGAGCTTCGCCGACCGGAACAGCCGGGCGACGTGCTCCTCGAGGTGGAAGACGGCCGTGCCCTTGGATGTCTCGTAGGCCCGGATACCCTCGAACACCCCGCTGCCGTAGTGCAGGGCATGGGAGAGGACGTGTACCTTCGCGTCAGCCCAATCGACTAGTGATCCGTCCATCCAGATCTTGTCGACAGGTTGGATAGGCACGACAACCTCCCTTTCCGCCATCCGGCCCGATGCCGGATGCTAGGCCGTCAAGGATACCGTTACTCGATCACTGGGGGCGGCCCGAAGTCTCCCCTGACCTCTACTCGGCCCGCTCGGCCGAGCGACGTCATCGCTGCGTCGGCGCTATTCGGGGAGGATCACGAAATGGGCGTGCTTCGCGTCAACGGCCCGGACTATCTTGTCGAGCACGTCTTGAGGGAGCGGGGTGTCCACAGTGAGACCCATGACCGCGGAGCCGCCTTGATTCTTGCGGCCGACTTCCATGCCCGCGATGTTGATGCCCGATTCGCCGATGATGCTGCCAACCCTTCCGATGATGCCCGGAACATCTTCGTAGAGGAAGAAAGCCATGTACTTCGCGGGCGCGATATCCACGTCATAGTCCAGAACCTGCACGAAGCGGTCACCGCTGCGCTTGCCGACCAGCGTTCCCGCGACGGAGATCTCACCGGCTTCGGTCCTGGCCCTGATGACCATCAGGTTCACGTAGTCGCGAGACACCGACGACTTCGATTCGTTGACCTCTATCCCGCGTTCCTGGGCAACGATCGGCGCGTTGACCAGTGAGATCGGCTCATGCACGACTCCGCCGAGAGCGCCCTTGAGGGCTGCGAGCGTCAGAACGCGCGTGTCCACCTCGGCCAGGCGACCAAGGTACTGGCAGTCGATGGACTGCAGACCACCTTCGGCGAGACCCGTGAGCAGAGCACCGAGTTTCTCGGCGATGCTCATGAACGGCCTGACCGCCTCGGGAACCTCTCCTGCCGACAGATTCACGGCGTAGGGAACGAATTCACCGCGGAGCGCCAGACGGACCATCTGCGCGATCGTTACACCGGCCTTGTCCTGCGCCTCAGCAGTCGATGCGCCCAGATGCGGCGTTACGACCACATTCTCGAACTCGAAGAGTGGCGACTTGGTCATGGGCTCTGCGGAGAAGACGTCTATCGCGGCACCGGCCAGATGCCCATCCTTCAGAGCCTTAACCAGCGCGTCCTCATCGACGATGGAGCCGCGCGCGGTGTTCACGATGCGTACGCCCTGCTTCATCAGAGAGAACTCGCGCTCGCCGATGAACTTCTCGGTTTCGGCGGTGCGCGGCAGATGGATGGAGATGAAGTCCGCCTGGACCAGCAACGCCTCGAGGGTCGGCATCATCTCGACTCCCATCTCGCGGGCCTTGTCCCGCGAAACGTAGGGGTCGTAGGCGATGACGCGCATACCGAAGGCAAGCATCCGTTGGGCCACGAGCGAACCTACGCGGCCCATCGCGACCAGACCGAGCGTCTTGCCCTGAAGCTCCACGCCCTCGTACTTGGAGCGATTCCACGCACCGGCCTTCAGCGAAGCGCACGCCTCCGGGATGTGGCGCGCCTGCGCCAGCAGAAGCGCGATGGTGTGCTCGGCCGCCGACACGATATTCGACTGAGGAGCGTTCAAGACGATGATGCCCTTGCGTGTTGCGGCATCCACATCCACGTTGTCCAGTCCGATGCCGGCGCGAGCGATCACCTTCAGGTTCTCTGCGGCCTCGATCACCTCGGCGGTTACCTGAGTGGCCGATCGGATCACGAGCGCCTCGTACTGCGCTATCTCCCCGACGAGATCCCCTTTGGCGAGTTCCTCTCTGACGTCCACGTCGAAGTCCTCTCCGAGAACCTCGAGGCCCCGCTCCGACAGTGACTCCGTTACAAGTACCCGCATGCTTATCCCTTCGAGAAGATCCGCTCAGCCGCAGCAACGCCGCTGCCGAGTTCGACCGGAACACCCATGTCCTGCAGCGTCAGTTCGAGAGCGGCGAGGCACCGGATGATATCGAACTTGTCGAAGTACCCGAAATGCCCGATCCGGAACACTTTGCCCTTCAGCGGTCCCTGGCCGGGGGCCAAGACGATGCCGTGGTCTGCGCGAACCTTGGCGACGATCGCATCGCCATCGATCCCCTTGGGCGCATTCACCGCCGTGACCGCCCATGCGCGATCGCGGCCCTCGCCGAATAGCTCCAGGCCGATCGCCTCGATGCCGGTCTTCGTCGCGCGCGACAGCAACTCGTGCCGCGCCAGGTTCTCCTCCATGCCGCTATCCAGGTAGAGCTTCAGTCCGGCGGCTAGTCCCTGCATAGTCGATATCGCCGGAGTGAATGGACTCTCAGGGTCCGGCAGCGCGTACGCTGCCTTGAACGCCGCCCAGTCCCAGTAGAAGCGTGGGCACTTGGCCACGGCATTGGCAGCCCAGGCCTTCTCGCTGATAGCGACGAAAGACAAGCCGGGAGCGGCAGATATGGCCTTCTGGGAGCCGCCGACAGCAGCGTCCACTTCCCACAGGTCTGTCTCGAAGGGAACCGCGCCGACGCTGGAAACGCAGTCGACTACCAGCAGAACGTCGGTGCCGCGCGTCAGAGCGGAGATGGCTTCGATGTCGTGCATCACCCCAGTAGAAGTCTCGCTCTGCTGGACCAACAAGCCCTTGGTCGGTGCCTCAGCCAGGGCCCCGGCCACCTCCTCGACACGTACGGTCTCGCCCCATTCGAAATCGACGCGGCGCACATCCAATCCGTAGGCCGTCGCGAGTTTCACGAAACGCTCGCCGAAGAAGCCGGCCACGGGTACGACGACCCGGTCGCCCGGCGAGAAGAGGTTGACCACCGCGCACTCGAGACCGCCGGTTCCCGAGGAGGCCCAGATAAGAACGTCGTTCTTGGTCTTGTACAGCGACTGGAGGTCTTCCGTAACCTTCCTGAGAAGGTCCCCGAAACCGGGACCACGGTGGTAGACGAGCGGCTTGGCCTGCGCCAGTAGGACTTCGGGCGGTATCGGCGTCGGCCCGGGGGCCATGATGATCTCGGGCCTTTCCAACGAACTCACTCCCTCGGAAACGTGCGATCTGATTGATCGAGCCAGCCTATCAAAGGGGCTCCCGAGCCACGGCGCGCCTAGGCACCGAGCGTGCGTAGATCGGTTGCCTCGTCGGCGAGCGCGGCTGGATCTGCACGTACACCGGCTCGGATCAAGGGGATCGCTCTGCGGACGTCACGGGGACGGTTGAGCCCGAAGATCTGCGCGACCGCCCCGCCATCGAGATAGAACGCCGAGAACCCGGCGTGATCCGCCAGATCGCCGCGGGTGACGACCGCGTCGCACACCGGCGCGAAACCGGCCATCTGGATGTTCGCGTCGTACTGGTCCGACCAGAACCAATGCACGTCGTCGAAGACCTCCTCGGCCCCCAGCATGTTGCGTGCGGCGGTGGCGCCCATCTTCACCGCGTTGTCGAAGTGCTCGATCCTCATGCGGCCGAACAGAGGATGGTCGTGGTTGGCCACATCGCCGCCGGCGAAGACGTCCTGAGCGCTCGTCCCAAGGCTCGCGTCCACTAGGATTCCGTTTTCGCACGCGATGCCTGCGGCTTGAGCGAGCTCGGCGTTGGGGACCGTGCCCACACCGACCACCGCGAAGTCGCACTCGACCCTGGCTCCGCTCGACGTCACCACGGACCTGACACGGTCGTCTCCCTCGAAAGCCTCGACGCCTTCGCCGAATCGCATCTCGACACCGTGTTCACGGTGGATCTCCTCGATGACGCGACCGAACTCAGGTCCGAGGACCCGGAACAGAGCGGTCTCGAAGAACTCGACCACCGTAACTTCGAGTCCCATCCCACGGAGCGATGCCGCGACCTCGGCTCCGATGAAGCCCATCCCCACGACCGTGACGCGCGAAGCCGTTTCAGCAGCTTCGCGGATCGCGTCCGCGTCGGTCGCCGTGCGCAGACCGAACACACCTGGAAGGTCTGAACCGGGAACGTCGAGCTGCCTGTTGCGTATGCCTGTCGCGATGAGGAGCGAGTCGTAGGCGATCTCGTCTCCCCCGTCTAGTGTCACGAGCTTCGCCGCGGTATCTATCCCGGTCGCTCGAATGCCGAAACGTGCGTCTATGTCCTGCTCGTCGTACCAGTCGAGAGTTCGCATGTACGAGTGGTCAAGCGTCTGCTCGCCGCGGAGGTACTCCTTGGAAAGCGGGGGACGTTCGTAGGGCGGGGTCGGCTCTTCGCCGATCAGCACGACGTCGCCGTCGAAACCCTCTTCGCGCAAGACACCCGCGGCCGACGCACCGCACGCATTGGCGCCGATGATCACCGCCCGACGCATCAGAGCGATACCTGGAGGTCGCCGTTCTCCTCACGAACCTCGAACACCGGAATCGGAGTCGTCGCCGGGCCAGAAAGCGGCTCTCCGCTGCGGATGTCGAACTCAGCGTTGTGGCAGAGACAGACGACCGCGTCTCCCTCGATGTCTCCCTCACCCAGAGAGCATGTCTGGTGAGTGCACTCATCCTGGAAGGCATGGAGCGTTCCCGCGATATTGGCCACAGCCACCGCGTAGCCGTTGATCTTGAATACCTTCATCTCGCCCTCGGACACTTCGCCCGCTCGGCCGATCACCGTGAACTCCGCCACTGTCCCCTCCCCCTTGGGAACCGATGCTAACGGATGCTTCACCGATCCTGGGTCGGGATCAGCGGGTCCTCAGGAGACGCGACGCCGCCGCTCGGCAGGAAGAGGCCGCGACGGCGGGCGAGGAAGGGCAGGATCAGATAGACGGCGCCGGCGATGACATAGAACGCTCCGAGGATGAGAACTCCGGTTCGGAAGGGGATGTAGATCATCGCCGGGATGAATGCTCCAGCCACCCAGGCAAGCTGGAACGCGACCTCGTATCGCACGAAAGCCCTTCCCTGGGCGCCGGCCGGAACCAACCTCTGCATCAGGCTCTGGAAGGCCAAGCGGCCGAACTCGGTTCCCGTCCCGGCGATCACGCAGAACACCGCGAGGGAACCGAGCCCGAACAACTCGAACGCGGCGACGGCGGCAACACCGGCGACCAGAAAGGCGGATAGCACCAGCCCCTCTTCACGGAGCCTGCGCGGGGCCCTGGACGCCAGGACGTCGCCCATGAATCCTCCCACCGCCGCGGCCGCTGCCAGAACCCCGAACCAGTAGGTCGGCCGATCACCGGTGCGGAGAGCGAACGCCAACAGGAAGAGTAGGAAGCCGCTGGCCGCCCTCAGCGCCCCGACACCGAACGCCGCCACGGTCAGCTCCGGCACGCGACCGCGCTTGGCCATCACTCCCCCCGCGTTCGGGACCTTCGGCCGGGGCAGCCTGAGATTCAAGAGGCCGGACACAACGAACGCGCCAGCGGCGACATACAGCAACGGAGCCATACCGGCGAGTCTCAACACCGCCACTCCGGGGCCCGCTGCGACCAGAGCACCCATCACCGCCCATCTGCCAAGGCGCGCGTTGGATCTCACTCCCCCTTCGTCCGGTGGTGCGTACGCGACCGTCAGACCGTTCTTCGTGACCCCGTGGACCTTCGACAGAACCAGGATGCCGAAGGCGACCGCGAAGAGGACGTCGGTCTGAGCACGCGGAGCGAGGTAGATAGCGAGCGCGGCGCGACCGAGTGCGGCACCCATGGATATAGCCCGCCGGGGGCCTGCGCGGTCGAGCAGAGGAACGAGCAGTGGTGCTGCGACCGCAAGCGGCGCCACTGTTAGCAACAGGTAGCCCGCGACCTCAGTGCGAGCCTCACCCACGGGCAGCGAGAAGAAGATGGAGTCAGCCAGGGCTATCGCGAAGAGGGCGTCGCCCATGGCACTCGTCATGTGCACCAGAGCGAAATCGTCGAGGGTGTCGTCGGAAGACCACGCGCGCCTGACGGGGCGTGTCGCGAACCACATCAGACGCCAGAACCAGTGATGTCGCGTCTTTTCGGGCGGTTCGTCCTCTTTCCGATCGAACCCAGGCTCGCGGCTGCGACGCGGCATGGGCGCTAGGTCAAACGCTCGCGAAACATGTCGCCAACCGCTTTCGGGTTGGCGGACCCCCCGGACTTCCTCATAACCTGACCGACGAGGAAGCCGACTACTCCCTCCTTGCCGCTTCGGAACTGCTCGACCGGGCCCGGGTTCTCTGCGATGGTCTCGTCCACCCATGCCTCCAGTGCGGAGATGTCAGAGATCTGACGCAGCCCCTTCTCCTGGACGATCTCAGCTGCGGTCTTGCCGGTAGCGACCATCTCGTCCAGCACCTGCTTACCAGCGGTGATCGAAATGGTTCCGTCGTCGACCATCAGGATGACCTCTGCGAACCGTTGCGGCTCCAGCGTCAGCTGTTCGGAGGTGATGCCGCGGTCGTTCATCACGGCGGCGAGATTCTGCACGACCCAGTTCGCAACCACCTTCGCCGGGACAGCGTCGAACTGAGCCGAAGTGCCCTCGAAAAGCTTGGAGAGATGCTTGTCGCCGGCGATCGCGTTCGCCTGTTCGATCGTCAGGCCCGATCCGCTCACGTAGCGTTCACGTCGCGCGGCCGGGAGCTCCGGAAGCGACGCGCGGATCCGTTCGATCCACTCACGGCGGGGCTCCAACATCGGAAGGTCCGGCTCAGGGAAGTACCTGTAGTCGAACGCCTCCTCCTTGGAGCGCATCGACGTGGTGCGGCCCTCGTTCTCGTTCCAGTGGCGGGTCTCCTGCATGAGCTTCTCCCCCGCGTCGAGAGCCGCACCCTGACGCTCTTGTTCGTATCGCAGTGCGCGCTCCAGCGAGCGTATCGAGTTCATATTCTTGATCTCGACCTTCACGCCGAACTCGGTCGAACTTGCGGGACGAAGCGAGATGTTGCCGTCGCATCTGAGCGAGCCTTCCTCCATACGAACATCCGACACGTCGAGCGAAAGCAGCGTGCCGCGCAGCTCGCGCAGATATGCGGCGGCCTCCTCGGGTGAACGGATGTCGGGCTCTGAAACGCATTCGACCAACGGAACACCTGCACGGTTGAAGTCGACCAGCGCGTAATCAGCGTCATGGATGCGCCCCGTGTCTCCGGCGTGAGTGGTCTTGCCGGTGTCCTCTTCCATGTGCACGCGCGTGATACCGATCCGACGCGACTCGCCACCGACCTCCACGTCGAGATGGCCATCGATGCAGATGGGCAGGTCGTACTGAGATATCTGGAAGTCCTTCGGCATGTCGGGGTAGAAGTAGTTCTTGCGATGGAAGAGGGAATGGGGCGCGATGGCGCAGTCCAGCGCAAGCCCGATGCGGACGATGTACTCGATGGCCTTCTCATTCGGCACCGGCAAGGTCCCGGGGTGGCCTAGACATACGGAGCACACGTTGGTGTTGGGCGGAGCGCCGAACTTGGCCGAGCAACCACAGAACATCTTGGTCTCGGTCGAAAGCTCCACGTGGCACTCGAGGCCTATCACGGTTTCGTAGTCCATCGTCGGAAACGATACAGCCTGTCTATCCTGGCCGGATGCAGTCCCCCAGCCGCGACGCCGGCCGCGCCAACATCTGGGCAGCGCTCGTGACCGTATGGATCGTCTGGGGCACAACCTACCTGGCCATCGCCGTGACCGTCCGATCGCTGCCGCCCCTACTGGCAGCAGGTATTCGATTCCTGACAGCCGGAACCCTGCTCTATGCCTGGTCGGTACGCCGAGGGGATCGCGAAGGGGACCGGCCGACCCGCAGGCAATGGCGTTCGGCAGCCATCATCGGCGCGCTGCTGCTGATGTGCAGCAACGGGATGATCATGCTCGCCGAGAGGACCGTGCCCTCCGGACTGACCGCCCTGATCGTTGCGATGGTGCCGCTGTGGATGGCTTCCTTCGACCGGATCCTCTTCGGCCGAAGACTGCAACCCCGAGCCACGATCGGGCTGATAACCGGTTTCTGCGGCGCCGCGCTCCTGGTCGGCGGTTCCCTGGAGGGCGACGCTGGCGTCGCGGGGACGGTGATGGTGGTCGGTGCCGCGCTCGCATGGACGCTGGGTTCGCTCTACGCCCGCGACGCCCACCTTCCGGCGCGGCCGCTCGTCGGCACGGCGATGGAGATGCTGGCGGCCGGCGCCATGATGGTGGCCGCAGGCTTGGTCAGCGGTGAGCTGTCGGGCCTGGATCCCTCGACCTTTCGAGCCTCCTCGATGCTGGCACTGCTCTACCTGGTGATCTTCGGTTCCCTGGTCGGGTATTCGGCCTACGTATGGCTCATACGCTCAGCGCCCACACAGTTGGCGTCTACCTACGCGTACGTCAACCCACTCGTCGCGGTCTTCCTGGGCTCGGTGATCCTTCGCGAACCGCTGACGCCACGGACCGTATTCGCCGGCGCAGTCATCGTCGTTTCGGTCGCCCTGATCGTCACGACACAGGACAAGCCGACGCGCATCCCGAGATCCGAAGTCCTCACGTGAGTACCCCCTTCAAGATGGGAGGCCTGGCGTCGAAGCCGAGGTCCTGCTCGAAGGCATATGCGGCGCGCAGGAGCCGCCGTTCCTGAAGCAGTGGGGCCGTCAGCTGCACACCCACCGGAAGGCCGGACTCGTCTAGGCCGCACGGAACGCTTATCGAAGGCACCCCAGCCAGGTTCGCAGGTATCGTGAACACATCCGACAGGTACATCGAAAGCGGGTCGCCGCTCTTCTCCCCGATACGAAAGGCGGTTTCGGGAGACGTTGGAGACAGCAACACGTCGTAGTTCTCGAACGCCGCGAGATAGTCGCGGATGATCAGCGTGCGCACCTTCTGCGCCTGGCCGTAGTACGCCTCGTAGTAGCCGGCCGAAAGCGCGTAGGTGCCGAGCATGATGCGCCGCTTCACTTCCGGGCCGAACCCCGCGCCGCGGGTCAACGTCATCATCTGAACCGAGTCCTCTCCATCCACTCGCACGCCGTAGCGCACGCCGTCGTAGCGGGCCAGATTGGAGGAAGCCTCACTCGGAGCGATCAGGTAGTAGGCCGACAGCGCGTACGCCGCGTTCGGCAACGACACCTCGCCGATCTGTGCACCCAACGCCGACATCCTGTCGATCGCCGCTCGCATCGAGTCACGGACGCCCGGCTTGACGCCTTCACCTAACGAATCGTCGACGACACCTATGCGGAGGCCCGCTACGCCGGCGTCCAGTCCTTCCAGGTAGTCCACCCTAGGCTCGTCGAGACTCGTCGCATCCATCTCGTCGTGGCCTGCGATCAGCGACAGCAGCAGCGCGGCATCGTCCACACTTCGGGTGAACGTTCCCACGTGATCGAGGCTGCTCGCGAATGCGATAAGTCCATAGCGGGAGATGAGGCCGTAGGTCGGCTTGAGCCCAACCACTCCGCACAGAGAAGCCGGCTGGCGAACCGAGCCGCCCGTGTCGGAGCCGATGGCCCATACGGCTTCGCCCGCCGCGACCGCCGCCGCCGAGCCGCCGGAGGAACCGCCGGGCACCGTGTCCAGGTTCCATGGGTTGCGTACCGGGCCGAACGCGGAGTTCTCGTTCGAAGAACCCATCGCGAATTCGTCCATGTTGGTCTTGCCCACCATGACTGCATCTGCCTGGTTCAACCTCGACCAAGCCGTCGCGTCGTAGAGCGGCACGAAGTTCTCGAGTATGCGAGAGCCGCAGGTCGTCAGAGTGCCGCGCGTCGTGAAGACATCCTTGACCGCGAGCGGTATGCCGGCCGCCGGAGAGAGATCCTCGCCACGGGCGAGGTCCCTGTCCACTCCCCCGGCGGTAGCCCGAGCGTCCGTGTCGGTGACGGTGATGAAAGCGTGGATGTCCTGGTCAACTTCGCCTATCCGGCTCAAGGCCGACTCAGTGAGTTCTGCTGCGGTAACGTCGCCCCTGCGGAGCTTGACGCCGAGTTCCGTGGCAGAGAGATCACAGAGAGCCATTCAGTCCATCTCCACGATGCGCGGAACCTTGAATCGCCCTTCCTCCGAGTCCGGAGCGTTGTAGAGGGCCTCCTCGTGAGACAGGGAAGGCTTCAGGACGTCTGGACGAAGGACGTTCGAACGCGGTATCGCGTAGGCGGTCGGCTCCACATCGTCCGCAGCGACCTCACCGACCTTCGCCGCGTGCTCAAGTATCACGCCGAGCTGGTCGCGCAGCTGGGTCTCCTCCTCGTCCGTCAGAGCCAGGCGCGCCAGCTTGGCCACATGTTCGATGTCTATCTCGACCGGCATGCCGGAGAGTCTAGCGGTGTCGGGCTAGCTGCCGAGGGGGTCCGAGCCGAGGCGCCGCAGGAACTCGGCCTCGTCGATGACGTCGACGCCAAGGGAGACCGCCTTCTCGTACTTCGAACCCGGACTTTCGCCCGCTACTACGAAGTCGGTCCTCTTGGACACGCTCGACGAAACCCGGGCACCCGCCTCCTCGGCGAGACGGGTCGCCTCGTCGCGCGAAAGGGTTGGCAAGCCGCCCGTCAGCACCATCGTCTTCCCGCTGAGAGGCCCTTCCGTGGGCGCGAGCTTCACCTCGTCTGCGAACCTGAGGCCCGCCGCACGGAGGGTCTCGAGCGTCGCTACGTTCTCCGGGTCCCGGAACCAGTCGTAGACGCTAGCCGCGATCTCGGGGCCGACACTCTCGACCGAGACGAGCGTATCCACTTCCGCGCTCGCCAACACGTCCACCGAGCCGAACGCGCGCGCGAGTACCTGCGCGACGTGCGTCCCCACATGGCGGATGTTGAGACTCACCAGTAACCGCCAGACGGGCCGGTCCTTCGAGTCTTCGATGGCCGCAAGCAGATTGCCGATCGACTTCTCCTGGAAACCGGGGAGTCCGGCCAAAGCCTCCGCAGTCAGGGAATAGACATCACCGGGGTCCATGAGCAGACCACGCTCCATCAAAGCCTGCACGGTCTTGGATCCAAGGCCTTCGACGTCCATCGCCTCGCGCGACGCGAAATGGAACAACCACTCCTCGGTCTGCATCGGACATTCGCGCTTGTTGGGACAGCGGTGATCGGCCTCACCTTCAGCGCGCACCAGCACCGCCCCACAGGCGGGACACTTCGTCGGCATCTTCCAGGGTTTGGCCCCGGACGGCCGCTTCGAAGATACCGCGCCTACCACCTCGGGTATGACATCGCCGGCGCGGCGAACGATCACCGTGTCGCCCTTGCGCACATCCTTGCGCTTGACCTCATCCTCGTTGTGAAGCGTTGCCGTCGTAACGGTGACGCCGCCGACGAACACGGGCTCCAACCATGCGAAAGGCGTGACCTTTCCCGTTCTGCCGACATGAACGTCGATGCTCTTCAGAAGTGTCGTGCGCTCTTCAGGCGGGAATTTGTAGGCGATGGCCCAACGCGGTGCCTTGCTGGTGGCCCCGAGTTCACCCTGCATAGCGACCGGGTCCACCTTGGTGACGACGCCGTCTATCTCCCAATCGACGCTGTGCCGGTCCTTCTCCCACCGTGCGATGTAGGCCTCGACCTCCGCGAGGGATCCGGCTACCTCGCCCGTCGGCTGAACAGGCAATCCCGCTCCGGCACACCACTCCAAGAACCCGTGGTGCGAAAGGAACTCGATACCGTCGGCGAAACCGAATGAGTGACACCAGACCGACAGCGGCCTCGATGCCGTCACCTTCGGATCCTTCTGGCGCAAAGAACCGGCAGCCGCGTTCCTCGCATTGGCGAACGGCTTCTCGCCGCGAGCGACGAGGGCTTCATTGAGGCCCGCGAAAGCCTTGGACGGGAAGTAGACCTCGCCACGTACTTCCAGGAGCGGCGGTGGCGATGCGACCATCAGTCTCTGTGGTATCGATCGGATCGTTCGGACGTTCGCGGTGATGTCCTCCCCGGTCGTGCCGTCGCCACGGGTCGCTCCTTGGACCAGTGCGCCGTTCTCGTACGTCAGCGCTACCGCCACCCCGTCTATCTTCAGCTCACAGGCGAAATCTGCGATCGATGCGCCGCCGATATTCCTCTGCACCCGCTCAGCCCACGCCCGGAGTTCGTCGAGCGAGAACACATTGTCGAGCGACATCATCGGGGCGCGATGGGTAACGGCAGCGAACAGATCTACGGGCGCACCGCCCACCCGCTGTGTAGGGGAATCCGGCGCGATCAGTTCGGGAAACGTATCTTCGAGGCCCGCGAGCTCTCGGACAAGCTCATCGAACCCCGCATCCGGCAGCTCGGGAGCATCTTTGACGTAGTACAGGAACTCGTGACGGTTGATCAGATCGCGCAGCTCTTCGATCCGCAGCTTTGCCGCGGCGCTCTTCCTATCGCGGTCACGGCCGCGGTCGGCACCCACGGCTACGCCGCTATCTCAACCGTGCCGGCAACCCCGATGTCGCCACCTCTGATCACGATGCCCCCGTGCACACCCTGGACGCTTCGGAGATAGGCAAGGGTCTTCTTGAGAGGGTCGGGCTGCGCCATCAGCCCCAGCGCGTAGACCCCGACCGCATCCGCCAGGGTGCAGGAGTTCGCCAGCACGACCAGGCTACCGACGTTTCCGACCGGAAGATCGCTCCTCCCCATCGTGGTGTAGACGCCGAGTTGTCCGAACTTGGGGTCAACGACTATCGCCAACCCGTCTTTCTTCTCCTCGCGGTGGAGCACCGTGAGCTTCGTGCGCTTACGGGTGACGGCGAAGTAGCCACCCCCGTTGGAGATGACAGCTTCACCCGACTGGCTCGCGAGGAAACGCCCCACGTAGTCGGTCACCGCCCCCTCGAACGCGCACATGGGGCCGACACCGGCCAGTGCCGTCATCCGCGCGATCTCGACCATCAGCGGGGGAGCTCCATCGGCCAGCTCGACGGGGAGCTTGCTGGTGCCGAATCGCTGGTTGCGCAGCGCGAAGGAATGAAGCTGGTCCCAGAACTGCATGGCCGACGCTCGGCATTCCTCGTAGAGATCGGGGGATGCGGTGACTCGCAACGTCATGTCTTGCACATGTATGTCGAAGGCGTGGACCCTCTTCTTCAGCGGGGCCATCAGAGCGCCTGCACGATCCGGCCGCCTCCCAGGCATTCCTCACCTCGGTAGAACACGACGCTCTGGCCCGGTGCGACCGCACGTACAGGACTTCGGAACTCCACCTCGGCGATGTCGCCTTCGACCTCAGCCACCGCGGGAGTGTCCTCCCCCCTGTAGCGGACGCGGACTTCGGCTTCGAACGGACCATCGGACGGCGGCTCGCCCGCGACCCACGCCAGCCGGTCCGCGACGAGTCCACTCCGTGAGAGGAGTTCGTCCGATCCGATGACGACGCGGTTGGTCGCGGCATCTATGTCCAGCACGTAGTTGGGCCGGCCCGTTGACACGCCGAGACCCCGGCGCTGTCCGATCGTGTACCTGAAAGACCCCTGATGAGTGCCCACCACGTTGCCCTCGGTGTCCACCATCTCGCCCTCCCGGATCATGCGGGGGAGGAACTCTTCCAGGAACCCGACGTGATCGTCGTCGGGAACGAAACAGACTTCTTGCGAATCGGGTTTCGCGGCGATCTCGAGAAGGCCCAAACGCCGAGCCTCCGCGCGGGTCTCGACCTTCGTCATGTCGCCGAGCGGCAAGAGCGAACGCGATAGTTGTTGCTGCCCCATCATGTGCAGGACGTAGGACTGGTCCTTCGCGGAGTCGGCCGCACGCAGCAGGCGCCAGCGGCCGTCTTCGGTCCGCGTCACTCGCGAATAGTGGCCGGTCGCCACGAAGTCGCAGCCGAGCTCATCGGCTCGCCTCAGGAAAGCGCCGAACTTGATGTGCTCGTTGCACCTGGCACAGGGGTTGGGAGTCCGGCCGGCCTCGTGTTCGCCGAAGTAGTCGTCGATGACCGTCTCCTCGAACTCATCGGAGACATCGAAAGTCTCGAAGGGTATCCCCAGACGCTCGGCCACCAGCATGGCGTCGCGGCGTGCGTCCGCACCACAGCAGCCGTGGTCCACTCCGCCCATCGTGAGGTGGACCAGCTTCATGTGCGAGCCGAGCACCTCGTATCCCTGTTCGGCCAGAAGACATGCGGCCACCGAGGAATCCACCCCGCCGGACATGCCTACCAGGACCCTTCCCTTGGTCATGCCATCGAGGCTAGCACGGACCCCAGACGCACCGGGTTCAGCTTCCCTTGCGCTTCCTGATCTCGTCCGTGAGAGCCGGAACCACCTCGAAGAGGTCTCCGACCACTCCGAAGTCGGCGAGTTGAAGCAGGGGCGCATCCGGATCCTTGTTGATGGCGACTATGTTCTTGGAGGTCTGCATCCCGGCGCGGTGCTGGATCGCCCCGCTGATGCCCACCGCCAGATAGAGCTCGGGTGACACTGTCTTGCCCGTCTGCCCAACCTGGTGCTGGTGCGGGTACCAACCCGCATCCACTGCCGCCCGTGAGGCACCGACGCCGGCCCCGAGCACGTCCGCCAGCGCTTCTATCATCGCGAAGTTCTCGGCGCCGCCGACGCCTCTGCCTCCTGAGACGATCATCGAGGCTTCCTCGACGTTGGGGCGACCGCCGGCCTCGGTCTTCGCACTCTCGACGATGTGCGCAACGGGCTCCTCGACCGTCACCGACACAGGTTCTTCGGAAAGCTGGACGAGCGCCTCCTCAGCAACGAACGCGTTCGCCTTCACGCAGATGAGCTGAGGCGAGTCCTTCACGCGGCACTTGACCAGCGTCGCGCCCCCGAATACCGACTTCGTGGCGATAAGGGCGCCGGCCGTTCCCTCAAGGCCCACCACGTCCGCTAGAACCCCGGCACCGACCTTGGCGGCAACACCTCCGGCCAGATCCTTGCCCGCATCGCTCGACGCGATCAGCACCGCAGACGGAGAGCGTTCCGCGATGAGGGAAGCCAGAGCGTCGATGGATGGTTGCGTCCCTTCCGGAACCTCGCCGATCAACACTCTCGAGGCCCCGTAGACAGCCAGCCTGCTCTTCCCGGCGTCGGATGCGCTACCCAGAAGCACAGCGACAAGATCGCCGCCGAGGCCACGAGCCGCGGTCAGCATCTGGAGAGATACCTTGCGCGGCTCGCCGGCCTCGTGATCGATGACTACCCAGATCTCGCTCACATCGCCTCCTATACGAACTTGTTGGTCTGGAGGAAGTCGGCCAACTTCGCGGCGCCGTCTCCCTCATCCGTCACGATCTCACCCTGCTGCTTCGGAGGCCGCCGTTCGACGGAGATAACCTCGGTCTTCGAACCGGCGGAACCCACCTCACCGGCATCGATACCGATATCCTCGGCAGAGAAGACCTCCACCGGTTTCGACTTGGCACCCATGATGCCCTTCAGCGTCGCATAGCGAGGCTCGTTTATGCCCTTGACCACCGAGACGATGGCGGGCAGGGGGGCTTCGATGACGTCGTAGCCGCCTTCCGTCTCGCGCTCAACGCGGATGGCGCCCTCACTCACCTCGATCTTCTTAACGAACGTCAGACCGGGAAGCGCGAGGTACTGCGCGACGGCCTGTGGAACCAGCGAGTTGCGGGAATCGGTGGCCTCCGAACCCATGATGACCAGGTCGAAGTCCTGCTGGGCCAGTGCCAGCGAAAGTGTGTAGGCCGTCGCCATCGCGTCCGAGCCGCGCAGGACATCGTCCGTGACCATGACGCCCTTGTCCGCACCCATGGCCAAGGCCTTCCGAACGGCGTCCTTCTCGGCGCCCGCTGGACCCATGGTCAGCACCGTCACCTCGCCGCCATGCTGTTCCTTGAGTTTCAGGGCCTCCTCGATCCCGTACTCATCCACGGGATTGATGATCGCTTCGACATTTTCACGATCCAATGTGAAGCTCCCCGGCTCGAGGTTCTTCTCGGCCGCAGTATCGGGAACGCGCTTCACGCATACGACGAT